>Ga0208904_1000178_pt1 | contig 53718 bp, 39 predicted proteins | sample AntAceMetag02UKB_FD_184774 | JGI IMG/M metagenome (GOLD analysis project Ga0208904, IMG submission 184774) | Saline lake microbial communities from Ace Lake, Antarctica - Antarctic Ace Lake Metagenome 02UKB (SPAdes) (version 2) | ecosystem: Environmental > Aquatic > Non-marine Saline and...
CTCACCCCCTACCTACTAAGTAACTAATCATTTACAATACACTGGGGGCTCAAACAGTTTTACCCCCAAACCCCCAAGTTTTTTCTGTAACCTATTTGTTTACCTATTGACTGAAGATGGTTTTTTTGTTATAATGTTGTCGTTAATTGAAAATATCTAGGGCCTGTAGTATAGCGGTAATATGCGTCCATGGCATGGATGAGTCCGGGGTTCGACTCCCCGCAGGTCCACAAAAACACAATACATGAGACACATAACACGACTCATCATACGGATATGATCAATTCGTGTCCGTCTCGTGGTATGTGCATCGTGTATTTTGTTTTATTATGTTATCACTAGGAATCGTTGGTTTGCCCAACGTAGGAAAATCTACACTTTTTAATGCTTTGACTCGTAGCAAGCAGGCTGATGCACAAAACTATCCGTTTTGTACCATTGAGCCAAATGTGGGTGTGGTAGAAGTACCAGATGAACGCTTACAAAAACTTGCCGAAGTTTCAAAGTCCAAAAAAACTATTCCAACAGCAATAGAGTTTTATGATATTGCAGGACTTGTAAAAGGTGCCTCAGAGGGTGAGGGTCTTGGTAATAAGTTTCTATCACATATTCGTGAGACTGATGCGATTGTTCAGGTTGTCCGTGCTTTTGAAGATGGGAATATTACTCATGTTCACAATAAGATTGACCCAAAGGATGACGCTGAGGTGATTAATCTAGAACTCATAATGGCTGATTGGCAAACGATTAGTAAGAGGCTGGAAAAAACCAAAAAGTCTGCCAAAGGCGCTGCACTAAAAGATGCACAAAAAGAATTAGATTTACTAGAAAAATTGAACAAGCAATTAGAGACTGGTAAGCCAGCACGAAACTTAGATTATACCGACGATGAAAAAGAAATTTTGCGTGATTTGCATTTACTATCTATGAAGCCAATTTTGTATGTAGTAAATTCTGATGAAAAAAAGACAGAGGGCAGTGAACTTGTAGAAGAAGGTGTTCATCAAATACAAGTGTGTGCAAAACTAGAAGCCGAACTGGCAGAGCTCTCTCCAGAAGACGCTGTGGAATACATGAAAGAACTCGGAATGGAGCAATCTGGTCTCGATAAGTTAATTACAGAGAGTTATAAATTACTTGATCTAGTTACCTACTTTACATCAGGCGAGCCAGAGACGCGAGCCTGGACAGTCAGGCGAGGCACCAAAGGACCACAAGCTGCCGGTGTGATTCATACTGATTTTGTAAAAGGATATATAAAAGCCGATGTTTGCAAATGGGAAGATTTTGTAGTAAATAATGGCTGGTCTGGTATAAAAGAGAGTGGAAAACTTCGTCTGGAGGGCAAGGAATATATAGTGGAAGATGGCGATACGATTTATTTTCATGTGGCGACGTAAATTAAGAAAAGAGGAATAAAGAATAAGGAGCAAGCCCCGAACCACCTATTAGGTGGTTTTTTTTGTTTTGCTCTTGAAAAAAAACAAGAAATATGTTTAAATAGTGTATTGGAGGTGTTCTTTTCATTGATAAAATTTAGTACTATTTGACCTATATGGCAGTGAACCCAATTTGAGAGGTGTGTCATGTTGAGATTTATTCATTTGGAGCTTTTGGCCATTCTGTATCACTTTTTGTGCGATGATGGTGAGGATACTTTTGTCCTCGGCAGTGCAACGGCACCTGATGCCGATCTGGATACCCCAGACAAGATCAAGGCTTTGCTTGAAATGTGGAAGCCTTGGGGTTTGGTGGAGTGGGAGGAGGCCGCTAACGGTGAGATTAGCATTGGGATTGCTAATGAAGTTGTGGATCTGCTGATTTATTTTTCTGGCATGACTACTTGGGGCAAATCACTTCCCATACACCGCTTGTGTATGGCCTTTAGCAGGATGAGCCCTGGGTGTCATGATTTTAGGAGTAAAACTGCCATTGACTTGCGCCCTAACAGTCCTGAGATTTTTGGTTTTAAGGGGTCGGAAGCAGAAGCTGTGGTAGATTTTGTTCAGAAATCACTTGGCTCCCGTGAGCCTGGGTCTTTAATTAGGGACGCCACAAGGACCAGAGCATGTTTTTGTGAGGATCCTTTTGCCTTCCTGCCTACTGGTGACGAAAGTGTCATCGACGAGGTCAGGCTCGCGGGTGCTCTCAAAAAGCTCAAGATCAACACTCCGTCTGTGACTGCCTTGGTTCTATCAAAAAAGACCGAGAAGTTGACGACGACCAAACCACTGGCGCCCCCTTCAGCACCCCCTTCAGAACCTCCTCTTGATGTAGAGGGATTGCCGAAGTATTTGTTACACCTTATCCAGCTGTTTAATTTGTTGGAGGCAGAGGTGGGGCCGAGGTATGAAGTGACGGTGGAAAAGGCCAGCAACTTGTTGGGTTTGAGCCATCTTAATCTGGGACCGGAGTTTAGTATTTGGAACAAACGTGGTTTGGCTCAAGTCTACAAAAACAATTCTTCAACAAGGGGCAGACCGAATGTCAGCCACATTTGTTTTTTGAAGAGTCCCGAGGTGCTCGTGTCTGAGTATCGTTTTGTCAAGCCCAAAAAGGCTACCCGAACAAGATCTTCTAGAAAACGCGATCCTATTTTTGAAGCAAGATTGCTTCGGATGTACGAAGTAACAGGTGGAAGACCTTTTGAGGGGGGAGATGAGAAGGTTCGTCGTGTCACTGGCTACCAGCATGGTTCTCAGTTTAGTCGACTTGTTAAGGAGGTAGAGAAAAAAGGCTGGTTCAAGGTGGAGAAGCGTGGACGACACCTCGGTTTGATTCATTGGAATCTGGAGAATATTCCATTTTTACCCAACGAACCAGATCCTGCTGTTCCATCAAGACCGGCCGTGCCCAAATCACCAGCACCTGCTCCGGCGTCCACACTGGACATCGAAGAACTACCTCAATACTTGTCGAGGTTCATCGTGTTGTTTGCGCACTTCGGGGCTGATGTTGGGAAGAAGTACGAGGCCACCGTGGGTCAGATCGGCCGTATTTTGGGAATAAGTAAAGCTGTCGTGCGTACAAGCATTTTTATGGTTTATGGGCAAAAGGGGTGGCTGGAAACACATAAGGAAGGCAAGGGTTCGAGAGGTGAACCCACAATCAGCCACATCACATTTCTTAAGACCTCAGAAGATGTTATACTCGAGTATCATTCTACTCAGACTAAGAAGCCTAAACGAGCCGAGCCTCCTAGGAGAGGAGGAAGTCCAATTTCCAAGAAGACCGTTGAAAGGCTTCGAGGGTTGTACGAGCTTACGAAAGGGAAACCTTTCAGAATAGATGCTGATGTAACTAGGGCGATGGGTTATGCTGTCGGGTCTACCAGCGCTTTTGGGATTATAAAGAGCGGTGAAGAGATGGGCTGGTTCACTGTTGAAAGAGATGGCACTCGTATTAGAAGTGTCGTGTGGAATCTGGAGAAGATTCCATTTCTATCCAACGAGCCAGATCCTCCTGATCCTGCAAAGCCGAGCATACCCGAACCACCGACAGTCCCCACGGCGTCCACATTGGACACCTCAGAGCCTGAAGCAGTCTCGGAGGGGTTAGAAGGTGCAAGTGCGCAGGAAGAAGTGGTTGTGGACACACAAGTAGCAGAAGAACTTGTAGAGCTCTTGTCTGTCCCGACTTCGGAGAAGCGGGAGGGTGCGGATGCAGAGGAAGAAGAAGTTGTTGAGATCAAAGCATCTCTACCTGTGCAGGTTGCCAACAGGATAATTGTTCCGGCCAAAGTCGCGGCTGTCCTTGATGCGTCTTTGTATGCGTTCGAAGCTCTTTATGAGGCTAACTTTGATAATACGGATGAACAAAAGAGAATTGCACTAGTCATTAAGCTAATCATGGATTGTCGTGTCGCTACGACCGCGAGGCTGAAAAACAAATGGCAGGGCAAATAGTACTGTAATCAATATGTAAGGAGGATGGGGGTGGATATGGAGGACCACCCCAATCCCGTTTATTGTTTTTGATATAAAAGAACAATGGACGGGATAATCTCTAACAAAACCAAAAGGAGGGGTAAATGAGAAATTCCAACAACAGTCCTTCTTCTGGGAAGGGTAGATGGTATGGAAGCGATAAGAATTTGGACATGTATTTTGAGGGGGTGTCAAGAATTCCTATCAGCACTGTCGAAGAGGAGAAGGTTTGGGCATTGAAGTTTCGTGATACTGGTGACGATCGCTATACCAAAAGGTTGGTGGAGGCCAATCTGCGCTTTGTGGTAAAAGTCGCACTCGAATACAAGTATTACGGATTTCCTGTTTTGGATTTGATCCAAGAGGGTAATGTTGGCATGTCTAAGGCTGCGAAAACCTTTGATCCTGACAGAGGTTTTCGTTTTATCAGTTATTCAGTTTGGTGGATCAGAGCGCTTATCCAAGAGTATATTCTGAAAAACTGGTCTTTGGTAAAGCTCGGTACAACCCAAGAACAGCGCGCCATGTTCAGCGCTCTACAGTCAGGTTTGAAAAAAACTGAGTTGCAAAAAATGATACTGGATATGCCTCCTGGTCAGCAAGTGAAAGTTGGGAATTACGTTGTTACACTGGCTGATGTCCGAGACTTCAACGGTAGGCTTACTGGCGAGGTCTCTACGGATGCCGTAGCTGGAAATCATCCAAGTGGGGATGTGAAGGTGTTGGATCTCATATCTTCAACAGAAGAGACTGCGGAAGATTTGCTTACTGACGAACAGGAAACAGGAATATATAGGCAGGTAGTCAAAAACGCACTGTCTCTTTTACCAAAAAGAGAGAAATACATTGTCACTGCTCGCCACTTGAGTCCAAACAAGAAAACCCTTCGAGAGTTGGGTGAGGAGATGGGGATCTCTAAGGAGAGGATAAGGCAATTGGAGACTCGAGCTCTCGTGACATTCCGGAACTATGTTTCCCGGCATCATTCTGGGCTAGTAAAAGGTCTCTCTGGCCAAGTGCATTTTGCAGATGTGGTATCAACTGAACCCGATGAGTTAGAGGATGGTCTACAGCTTCTCCCTCCCATTGAGCTGAAAGCTCGTTCATACCTTATGCAAAAAGGAGGAGGTCCAGTTGATGATACTAAGACCAGCTCGATCGATCCTCCACCTGTTGAGAGATTGGTAATTCCAGACGAGATAGAATCAGCGCCTGCTATTGAAGAAGGCAACAGTGTTGATGTGGTTGAACAGACTTCTCCAGAACAAAACGGAGAACCGACACCCATATTAACAGAAACGACCGAGGAACAGGAGAGCGCAGAACTTGACCAAGATGATGCACTAGTGCTCTCTGATTCTATTGAGGAGGTGTCTACAGAGACATCACCAACCCCAATTATTGACGAGGTTGAAGCTGAAGAGCTTCCTATATCGGAAGAATTGGAGACTCATGAGGATGAATATATTGAGCCTGTGGATTTGGGTGAAGAAGAGGTGTCTATTAATAGGATACCCATTACAGCTCACACATCAGAAGATCTTGTTTCAGATCTTGCTGATCAGGCACTACGCGCTCTTTCAAATACACTTCTTACCCAATCAGATTATCTTGACTCAGATGCTAGTACTGCACTAGGTCTCGCATTAGATCTGTTGGTTGGGTAGGTAGGTAGTAAGGAGGGATCTGGGGACGAACGCATACGCATGCATCGTCCCCTTCCCGACTATCATTTTTATCTTTTGATGTTAATCAAGGTAGAAGTGATTGAGGGATAACAAAAAAACCGACTTCTGTCGGTTTTTTAAATAAAAAGCGGGGGTGTGGTCGCCTTATTGTTACTTACAAACCCCCTGTGTTCATACTGGTGTTATCTGCTGTGACAAACTTTGCCCATTACGAGATTGCGGTAGGATGGGAGTTGTAAGGTGAGTCTTGGCGACCACACCTGGAGGCGGATATTGGTAGACCTATAGGAAAAACTAGGAATTTTGTGGCAGGTCCACCGAAAAGAACAACAATCTAATCGTACCATGTCTATAGTAGAGAAGTCAACAAAAATTAGAAATGTATACGATAATGTATACAAATGTGTATGAAACAGGGGATAAGTCGCTAAAATAGTGGATAAGTAAAGAAAAGAGAGCTTTTTTTCTGCTATTTTTTAAGTTTTCCACTACTTTTTGCACAGGTGCTTGTGTATAAATGTATACAATAGTCTATACATTGTGGATAACTTGGTGGATAAGTAGGCCTAATTGTGGATAACTTTTGGTTTATTAATGATTTTAAGTAAATGTATAGAGTAGTATATACATTTTTTCCTCTTAAAATAGGGCAAAAAATGGCTTAAGTTAGCCAAAAAACAATAGTTTATCCACAGGGTATTGACAAAACCCTAAAAATGTGCTATAATATATTTAGATCATTCAAAACTAGGATTTGTTATTCTCAACTCGATTGAGAGCAACAATCCCCTTTTTACTGCCCATATTTCGGGCTTACTCTTGTCTAAAAAACTACAAAACTACTCCATCTTCATAGCCTAGGAGTACAAAAACAAAAATAAAAGTTCAAAAGTAGTACAAGACGGAAGCTAGCTCGAAACGGTGCTTTTCCACTTATGCGCTATGTGCTCACGCCTTAGCGTCGGAATTCCACACCATCCGGTGGTAGAAGGGCGACTACTGTCTCTACGGACAGCTTGTCGTTCAGACGACCATAGTTCTAAAGTTTTTAGACCTGCGGTCGTCTGGAAGGCCGGTCCTGGGAGATTATAAAGGCAGTTCGCCACAAAATAATATTTCGGGTGTTTACTGCCTTTTTTTATACACAAATTTCTGCCGAGAGGTGGTTTTTTTGATCTCTCCCTAAAACTCTTGCCAAAGCTTGTGTTTTGTGGTATTATTGGTATAATAAAAAAGTATTACATAAGTTAAAAAATATGGTTAAGAAAAAAAATGCTCACGGTCAAGATTTTCTCAAGAAGATGAAAGAACTTTTGTTGTCAGAGAAAGAGAGATTGGAAAAAGAGTTAGCAAAGTTTGCTACAAAAAATAGACATGTTAGTGGTGACTATGACGCTACTTATCCTGAGTATGGTGACAAAGAAGATGAGAATGCTCAAGAGGTGGCACAATATACTGCCAACAAGCCTTTGGAAATTGCTCTGGAAAAAGAACTTCGTGATGTAAACAAATCTTTGGAGCGTTTGGGTGCAAAAAAATATGGTGTTTGTAAATATTGCGATGAGCCAATTGAAGAAAAACGTTTGATGGCTAGACCAACTTCTGGTGCTTGTGTTAGTTGTAAGAAGACTTTGACACAAGAAGCGTAAGATTAAGATATACCCATAGGGCATCTCTCTACGGGGACAAACAATTTTCAATTACAAAATTACAAAATATGAAAAAGAAGAGTGTTATAATAATTTATTTATTGATCAGCACTCTTTTTTTATTTTTGGATCAGGTTTTGAAATATTTTGCTAGAAGTAATTCGGAATTTAGTTTTTATATTTGGAAGAATTGGTTGGGCTGGGAATATTTTGAAAATACCGGGGTGGCTTTCTCAATTCCATTTCCTAGTTGGTTGGTGGTTTTAATTACGCCGATTATTTTGCTTTTAGTTTTTGTTTGGATTGGGAAAATGAAGAATAAGAATTGTTGGGTTTATTTTGCAATAGCCTTAATTTTTTCTGGGGCAATATCCAATTTCATTGATCGTGTTTTGTTTGGTTTTACTATTGATTATCTAAGATTGTTTACTGGTGTGATAAATATGGCTGACGTTTTGATTGTGGTGGGGGCAGGATTGGTTCTTTTGAGTAGTCATCAAAAAAAGAAGCCGAACAAGATACAATAGAGACTTTTTTGACTTTTTTTGATTTATTTGAGATACTATTAGTATATGAGTCATAATTTATCAACAACATACCGCATTGATTTTATGCTCCCAATTGGGAAGCGGTGGTTTGTTGCGTGATTTGTTTCAAATAATAATAATCACCCGTCGACAAGCTCAGGGTGGTTTTTTTATGGGAAGAGTTTCCTGTTGTGCCAGTAATATTTTTTGGTACAACTGGAGATTGTTCTTTATAACTAGTGGAACCAAACGAAGGAGAAAAAAGTGGAAGATCAAAGGGTTTGTCTGATGGAATTGGTGAGTGGTTGCGTTGGTAAATATTCCCTTCCAATTTCATTGGAGTGGGGAGAGAGTAAGGGTGTTCTTTCTGGTGGTATTTTTTTGCACTACCAGTATGCTGGTCGATTGGGCAAGAATACTGGAGCCAGAAGAAACAACCTACTGTTGGGTGAAGTTGTCTGGAAAGATGGTTTAGTTGCGGGGGATGTTTTTTCTCATGTTATGCCATTGTGCCAATCTCAGTTTCCTCACTTTTGCTTGGGGCAAACTCCCCATAGCAAGAATGACGGTGATCTGATTTTTTTTGACAACAGTGGGAAGAGAATTGAGTTTGTTAGCGAAAACCCAAGAGAGATCGTCCTGCAGGCAGTAAACTTTTTTTTCTCACTCAACTTGTTTTATCTATCTCGTCTGGCTTATCGCGAAGCAGTCAAGAGAGGGTATCTTGGTAAAAGGCCAAAACCTCAGCAACACATCGAAGGTGAGTTGGTTGCGGTGGTCGGCTGTCTGGGTGAGTTGCAAATACCAGAGATGTTAACAATCGCTGATGAGACCACTATCCTCAGCTACTGTCGGCTTTTTCACTAGTTACGCGTAAGGAGGTTCCCGATGGCTGTTCTTGTGTTTACAAGTTACTCGCATCGGGAATAGTCAAAAGATCCTGACTCAAGTTGGGGTTTTTTGTTTTAAAAATTTTAAGCAGAGTGTGGTATAATAGGCTAAATTAATTTATAAAGTCATGTTCAAAAAAATAAATTCAGTTTCAGTTTTGGGTTTGGATTGTGAACTTATCACAGTTGAAATAGACATGGGCCAGGGTTTTCCTGGTTTTACTATTGTGGGATTGCCCGACACTGCAATCCAAGAAGCCAAAGAAAGAATTCGGGCAGCTTGGAAAAATAGTGGACAGCAGTTTCCCAATGGGCATCGTATTTTAGTTAACTTAGCTCCTGCCGATGTACGCAAAGAGGGTTCGGCTTATGATTTGCCAATGGCGGTCGGTATGTTTGTGGGGTTGAATGATTTGAGTTTGGATCTAGGTGATAGTTTGTTTGTCGGTGAATTAGCTCTAGACGGATCGCTCCGTCACACCAATGGAATTTTACCTTTGGCAATTTATGCTGTCCAAGCCGGTTACAAAAAAATATTTGTGCCAGCTGTTAATGCCAAAGAAGCGAGCCTGATTCACGGTGTTGAAGTCTATCCGGTAGAAAACTTTGCGCAAATGGTCGCGCATTTGACTGGTGAAAATTTTATTGAGCCAAAAGCCAAAGAAGATATTGAATCATGGTTTGAAGTAACAGAGTATGAAATGGATATGGCTTATGTCAAAGGTCAGGAGTATGTCAAGCGTGCTTTGGAAATTGCGGCCTCTGGTGCACATAACATTTTACTATCTGGCCCGCCTGGTTCTGGTAAGACTTTGCTCGCACGAACTTTACCAACGATTTTACCACGGATGTCTACTGATGAAGCGATTGAAGTGACAAAAATTTACTCAGTCTCAGGCTTGCTTCCAGATGATAAACCATTAGTTACAGAACGACCATTTCGTAGTCCTCACCACTCAGCTTCTGGTGTGGCACTTGTAGGAGGTGGTAGAATTCCAAAGCCAGGTGAAATTTCTTTGGCTCATCGTGGAGTTTTATTTCTTGATGAATTTTCTGAGTTTCCCCGTTTGGTTTTGGAAAATTTACGCCAGCCATTGGAAGATGGAGTAATTACAATTTCTCGCGCACAAGGCACACTGACTTTTCCTGCGCGATTTACCTTGGTTGCTAGTCAAAATCCATGTCCTTGTGGTTATGCATCTGACCCGGATCGGACTTGCACCTGCTCGCCAATGCAAGTATCAAATTATCAAAAAAAAGTTAGTGGACCACTCTTAGATCGAATAGATTTACATGTAGAAGTTCCACGCGTTGAATTTGAAAAACTTTCTCAAGATGAATTGGCAGAACCATCTGAAAAAATACGCGAGCGAGTGGAAAAAGCACGAGCAAAACAACGAGCGCGTTTAAAAGATTCTACTTATGAATCTAATAGTGAGATGAAGAACAAAGATATAAAAGAATTTTGTAAATTAAATGACCAATCAGTTGATTTGCTCCGTCAAGCTGTCACTCAAATGCATTTATCGGCTCGAAGTTATCATCGGATTTTGAAATTATCTCGTACGATTGCAGATTTGGGTGAGAGCGATGATATTTTGACTGAACATGTCGCGGAGGCACTTCAGTATCGGGCGAAGAGCGAGTGACAAATAATAATTGACATTATATAGAATTAGTATTATAATAAGTATATAAAAAGTGTACCTAATAAATATGCCTAAAATTTATCAAAAAATTAGCCAGAATAAGCCATATTTCTATCTTATTGAGAGTCTCATTGCAGGAAAGAAAAAGAAAAAAATACAGGTTTACTTAGGTAAAAGTGTACCTAATAAATTATTTAGATATTATTTGGCTTTGGCAAGAAAAGAAAAAGAATTTTTTGCAGAAAATGTAGAAAACAGTTTTGTGTTAGATAAAATTTTTGACAAAGACCAAGTTACAAAAATAGAAAATTTAAGAATAGATTTTAAATATAAAATGTTTCAGCTGACAGATTTTAAAAAAGAACAAATATGGATACGTTATGCTGTGCAGTTTATTTTTGAATCAAATGCGATTGAGGGCAGTAAATTAAGTTCAGATGAGGTCAATTCTATTGTGAAGAAAAAAAATATAAAAAAAAGTATAGAGAAGCGAGAAATAAAAGAGGTAAAAAATTCGATCAAAGTTTTTAACCTTTTGAGGAGTAAAGATTTTAAACTCAACCAGCATCAAATAATAAATCTACACAAACTATTAGTGGATGGTCTGGATATAAATATTGGATATAAAAAAGTTGATATTATTGTTAATAATAAAAAAACTACTCCAGCTGGAGAAGTTAGAAAAGATATGAAGAAATTATTAGACTGGTATCAAATGAATAGAAAGAAGAAAACACATCCACTGCAGTTAGCTGGGGATTTTCATCAGAGGTTTGAATTAATTCATCCTTTCGAAGATGGCAACGGTCGTGTGGGTAGATTGCTTTTTAATTGGATTTTATTACAGTATAATTATCCACCGATTTTATTTTCATATCAAAATAGAATAAAATATTTTAACGCTTTAAATCAGGCAGACGAAGGTAGAAAAAATAAATGGTATTGGTTTTGTATTGAAACTTACAAAAAAAGTATTAAGTGGTTTTTGAGTGAGATTGATTTCAAATAACAGTTAGTAGGCAGTATATAACAAAAAAACAACCTTGAAATTATCAGGTTGTTTTTATTTGTAAGTGTTCCCTCACCAACTGGCAATGAAAGCAGAAATCGGCATAGTATTCTTGGAGAGAGTGTTTCCCCCCGACGTTATGTCGGGAGAGTAAGAACACTGTCCTGATTTAGTTTCACTGCCAGTGGGGGAGGGAATTTTTGTATTTTGTTTTTTTCTCTCCAATTAAATTATAAAATAATTATAATCTAGTTGGAAGTGGGCAGGGTTTTGAAATAGGTACCTGCCCGTGAACCTTAACCATAACTTTAAGTTGTGGTTGGGGAGAGGTCTAGAGATTTTTGATTATCTCCAGTACCCACTCCCAGAAGCCTAGTAGAGGCTCCTCCTTAGTTGGTCTTTATTGGAGCCACCAAAAGGCCCAAAAAGATGCGGAGAATATAATTACTCCAGCCTCTAGTAACCCTGGAGGCCTAGGGGCTTTCTCATTGTTCCAGAGTTCGTAGTTTCCTCTCAGTGCTGTGTCTAGTGCTAAGAGGAATAAAGGCCCTGCTGCCGCAAAGCCACAGATCATGAGCCACCCTTTCCAGTGGTTTGACTCATGCATCCCGCAACTCTCGACCATTGCGAGGCTTACACCTCCCAACAGTGGGATGGCGACTATGAAGAGTATCGCTAATAGGATTTTCTTCATGGCATCTCCTCCCTATTTTCTGGCACTTTCGTCCATGGCATGGGTGCCTAATTTTTTTTGGATCTAGCCTGATGTCGTACCAAACTTTCTCCTCCGCACCATTCAAAAAAATATTTTAAATAGTATGAGGGAGTGATCAACGAGTGCTAACATGTTGATCAAAACCCGAATGCTTCGTCCAAACTAGAATGTCTGGGCTTTCCTGCCATGTTTATTTGAAGACAGGACATTTGGTAGGTCGGACTAGAGCAGTCCTGAAAAGGCGAGGATTAAGAATAGGCCGTAGGCCACTCCCATCACCGCGCCTTCCTGTCGGGTTAGCTTCCATCCGGTTATCAAAAATACGATAACCATGATGGTGGAAGCTAAAAGGAACCCGAGGGCTCCACGTCCAGCAACCCAATTTACTTCGACACCGCCCATCACGAAGATGGGTAGACCGAGACAGATCAGGATATCGAACGTGTTGGAACCCAACGCGTTCGATATTGCTCCCTCCGAGTCACCTCGTCGGGCCGCAAAGACTGATAATAAAGTATCTGGCAATGACGTCGCCGCCGCCAGTAGGGTGACGCCGGTCAAAGCGTCTGGCAATCCCCATCCCTGGAATAGGGTAAGGGCGCTTTCCACTAAAAAATGTGTGGAGAACCCAATGCCGACAATGCCGACAAAGATCCAGATCGCCACTGTCCAGTGGGAAGGCAACGGGCTGTAGTCACATTCTTCTTCCTTGTCGTTGGTGCCACTTCGGCTCTGCATGAAAAGCAGAGCTACGTAGCCGGCGTAGCAGGCTAGGGCGACAAGGCCGACCCAGCCGGGGATCTGGTGTAATTCACCTGCTGATTCCGGCGCCAGCCAGATGGTGACAATGAGCGCCACCACAACAGCTAGGTACATCATACCATCGCGCCGGACGACGGCTTTGTCCCGGACGTGGAGGTCGCCGACAATCCATGCGCTCGCCGCCGGGATGACGAGTACATTGAACAATGCGGAGCCTACAATGGCTCCGAGACCAGCCTCAAACGAGCCAGCCAATAGAGCAAAAATCACGGTGCAAAGCTCCGGGAACGAGCTTCCTATGGCATCCATCGTTGCTCCCCGAACCGCTCCGGGGATTTTAAATTTTTGGCCTAGGGCATTCGTGCCCCGGCCAAGAAGATCTGAAAACAACCAGATTCCGGCCGCAGCAATTACGATAATGATCATCTCCATGATGATCTCCTCCCTATTTTCTGGCACTTTCGTCCATGGCTATAGGTGCCTAGTCTGAAAAAATTTTCTCCCCCGTACCATTCAAAAAGATATTTAAATAGTATGGGGGAGTGGTCACGTTGTGCATTGTGACCAAACTCCGAATGCTTCGTCCAGACTAGAATGTCTGGACTTGTCCATCATACTTTTAGAAGATGGACCATTTGAATTGTTGATTGATTTGTCCCAAAGTATCAGGACATCTCCGCTCAATCAGTAAAAGCGGTGAATTTTCCCATTTAGATTTTAGTCCTCGGGGGTAAGAGGACTGGGGTGGACTACTACTTCCCTTTGCGTGGCCCCTTGCCACGAACGACGACCTCGACCCTCTCTACTGTGGGGTCATCCACACTTATTTCTGGTTGCATTGAGGCCGTTTCCGGCCCTTTGTGTTCCACAAGGCCAAGGGCCTCATGGAAGGTTGTCCAGTAGTGCCCCTGGTAGGGGGTACTACCGTCCCCATCTTCGTCGGCGGGGACTTCTAAGGTAACAGTAAATGACCCATCACCTTCCTTTTTTACATCGAGCGAACTGCCCGATGTTGCAGAGGAGAAAAACGCTTCCCGCACGTCTCTTTCGGTGGCAACATGCCACCCTCCGCCGAACCCCTTTTCTTCGAAGAAGGCAGGTTGTCTGCCTTCTTCGAAGCTCCAGTCTCTGCCACCCCATGAGTGGGTGGCAATGAGGAGGAATTCTTTTTCTTCCAGACCTTCCTCTCTGAGAAAGGTCTGGAATTCGTCGGCTATGTACGAGCCGACGTTGGCCATGCCGCCACCAACGGCATTAACGGCGGTTGTGAAGTCCATTCCGGTAGCTTCTATTATAAATTTTTTGATTACCTTCATGGTAATCTCCTTCCTATTTCCTGGCACTTTCGTCCATAGCATAGGTGCTTAATTTGGAAAAAACTTTCTCCCCCGCACTATTCAAAAAAATATTTAAATAGTATGGGGGAGTGATCAATGTGCAATTGATCAAAACCCGAATGCTTCGTCCAGACTAGAATGTCTGGGCTTGTTCACCATATCTTAAGAAGGTGGACCATTTGAATTGCTGATTGATTTGTCCTTAAAAACAGGATGTTTCCTCAATCAGCAAAGGTGGTAAGTTTACCCTTTAGATTAGATTCCTCCGGGTAAGAAGACTTGGGAATTTTAGTCCCACACCAAAGGCTTAAAGCCTTCGTGTGGGTGTCGGGGATTGCATCTGTCCCCCGAAAAATATTCCCCAACTTCTACTGTTTTTTGGGTCGCCTCTACTACGACGACCTCGACCGTCCAAATCGGACGGCCACAACCGGAAGTCCTAGTGCGTCGGGTCTTGAAGACCCGACGCCAGAAGGGGTGCTCTCTTTGGTTGAGGACGTGGTCCCCAACCAGGTGGCCCACTACTAGACCTACCCAGCTGAGTAGGTCGGGGGTCGCTTTTCCCCCAAGGATTGGGAGCACAACTTCGCTCCCGTTGATGGGTGCCCACAACACTCTTCTTTCTACTGGTCCCATGTCTACCATGGCTTCTCCTTATTTTCACGGTATCTAACCGTAGGCATAGATGCCTAGTTTGGAAAAAATGTTACACCCCGAAATTTTCAGGGCGCTTTCAAAAAACATAAAATAAATTTACATTCTTAGAAAGTATTAAATTGTAATGATCATCACTATTATACAAAACACTGCAATTCTCTCGCTGTATTTTTTATTACTTGCTCTCTCCTACAAGCATGAGCAATAAATCCTTTTTTGTAGTAGCGACTGTTCCCGCCACAATTTGTCTCGCGACATATTATGGAGGAACGCACTCGGTACTACTAGACTCTCGTAGTCTGGTAGAGAAATCACGAGGGCTGAGTTACCGTTTTGCAACAGTAATCTAGACACCCCCATTTCTACTCCGACGCAAGGTCGGAGCGAAACCCTTGGTTAAAAAATAACTTTGGGTAGTACGAGATGGCTATCATTTAACCACTCAAGCATGGGTGGTCAAATAATTAAAGCCGTTTTATCACGTAAAACCCTATCGGGCCACGCGACTTCGTTTTCAAATTATCAAAGGGACTCTCTCCGTCCCGATCTCGATACTTTTATCAAGCCAAGATCACTCAGATAAGTTGAAAATGTTTGAAAGAACATTTGTCGGGGATAGTTCATATAGAATTATTCCGACAAATGAGGAGATGTTTTGTTTTTCAAGACCAGTGATTATATGGTTTGTCTTGTTAAAACTCTCTCCTGATTTGTTAGAATAATCCTCCTTCGCCCTTTTGGGCTTCGGAAGGATAAAAAAACCCTCCTTTATTGGGAGAGTATGCGAAACTACTTTATACATGTATTGTATTTGTATATTAATACATGTATATTGCCCGCCTGAGGCGTGTCCGCCTTGGGCGGATGTGTTGTTTCGACGCTCTCTCCAACGTCTTTGTATAGTGTATATTGTAAGGTTCAATTTATAATCCGTAACATCCGCTAATCAGGATTATCCGTAATCCGTATACAGGGAGTTGGTTATCGTGGACTACCTCTCTCGGCCAGTCCACAATCACCAACCTGCCTGTACACCCTTGATTTTGTGCCTGCTCGTAAGTCTCTCCACCTACAAGTGCTGTCATCTGTCAAAGTTGTTTAAAAGAACTTGTTTGTGTAAGCTTTCCCTTTTGGGATCTTTTAGCTTAACAAAACATTATATCATAAAATTGGGTATATGTCAAGGTTAGGGTAGAAAGTAGTATTTTATATATTAAAAAATAGCTAAGATAAGCCAAATTATCATATTAAAAATAGGTCTAGTTAAGACTTGACAAATGTTTTTAAGTATGCTATACTGTAGGTAGAATAAGCTAAAAAATGCATAATATGTCAACTATACAAGAAACATTAGAAAAATACGACTTCGAGCCATCAACAGCCCAACTTTATGTTATTTTAGCCAATAATGGCGAGATGACAGTTCCACAAATGATGGAAAAGTTTGAGTTTTCTCGGGCTAGTATTTATGATTCCCTAAGTCAGCTTCTGGCTCAGGATTTTGTTACCTATCGTAAAGAGGGTCGAGTTGCATATTACAAACCAGTTCATCCAAATAAACTTTTCGGCTTAATAGAGCAAAAAAAGCGTGATACCACGCTTTTGGAAGAAGAAATGAAGGATAGTATAAAAACCTTGACCGGTGCCTATAATCTATCAGAAAACAAGCCTGGGGTGAGGTTTTTTGAGGGGGAAGAGGGGTTTAAGGAGGCACTTTATGATAGTCTAACGGCGAGCGAGACAATTTATGCTTATGTGGATATGAATGCCTTGCAGAAATATGCCGGCGATATTAATAGGGATTATGTTAAAAAACGACAAGAAAAAGGTGTAAAGAAACGGCTTTTGGTTCTCGATACTCCTGAAACTAGGCAATATTTGAAAAAACAAGGTAGTAAAGCCACTGAATTTCGTTTTTTATCACCAGACATGAAGCCGTTTAGAACAGGAATGGAAATATATGATAATAAGATTTCATATTTTACTTTGCGAGAGAATAATATTGTCGCAGTAATAATAGAAGACAAAGATATTTATCGTTTACATCGTCATATGTTTGAAATGATGTGGGAACTAAGTCTTACAAAACCAAAAACCGCTATTGGAAGCGGTCAGGAGAGTCAAACAGTTTTTAATTAAACAGCTTCTGCTAATTTTTCTTCTTGAGCTTTTTTAATTTCAAAAACATAATATCTTTTTGTCTTGTCTTTGGGGTCAGAAAAATAACGATTGCCAATATATTCATTAGCTATTAATTCTTGAGTTGTTTGAATTACTTCATCATTTTCTTTTTCTGGATCAAATTTTAGTACAATTAAGTTATTGCCGAGTTTTTCTTTCCAATTGTTATCGTGGTGCTGGGCAATTAGTTGTTCTTGGGTAGCTTTACGGCTGGTATAGAGTTCGTTGGATCTTTTATCACAAGTTATTTCAAAAAATGTCTCACCGCTATTGTCGTAATTTGGCAAAACATTAGTAATGGCAAATCCAGTCTCTTCTACATATTTTGTACCAACTTGAATTTGTGGATAAACTGTTGCATCAAGAATATATTTGTCAGCTTCTTTGTCCAAAGCATTTTTAATAACAGCCTCTCCCATTGCCGACCCTCGATAATCTGAGTCAACATTAAAAGATCCAGCATAGCGATGACCATCGGGGGTGGGTTTATCAAATCTGATAAAGGCTACCACTTCTCCGTCTTTTTTTAAAACATAAAAATCAATATCTTCACCATGTTTTAATGTATCAGAAAATTCTGATACCACGCCTTCTCCAGCCTTACCGAGAGGTAACCAATTTTTCTCGGAGATTTTTAACATCTCTTCTTTGTCTATATCAGTTAACCAATCAATTGACTGTCTTTGAAAATCTAGACCTCGGACTTCGGAGAAGTCTACATTTTCTTTGCCTTTGAATATACTAACAAAAGCACTACTAAAAATATCAATGTCAGTTTTATATTCTGCCAGATTTTTTGACAGTTCCTCGATGTTTCCATTCTCTTGGTCGGAATAGTTAGTAAGTAGTTTTTTTCCTCTAGCTAGAAGTTGTTGCACCATTTTTTCCAGGGTTCTTTCATCGAAAGACGAGTCATTTCTGAAATTTTCTCTAATATAATCTCCAGCTTTTTCAATACCACTATATATTTCAGCATATTTTGTCAAAAGGTTGGTGGCTAATTGTTTGTCAGTTTTTTCTAGTATTGTATATAATTTTTCGCCCATTTCCTCACCTTCTTCTAAAGACAAAAAAGCAATGACTTTGTTTTTCTTTTCCTCTTTACTACTTGAATTTGTGATTAGTTCTTTAAATTTTTTAAATTCAGCAGTATTTTTGCTAGTGGCAAATTTTAAAAATTGGTGTTGCACGCGCAGAGAAAAATTAGCAATATCAATTCCCAATTCATTTTTTATCATTTCCCGCATGGGTAACGATTCCATAATTTTGAACAATGCCAAATCTTCTCTGGTCATGTCTTCTGGCAGTCGATCTTGAATGTCGGTCAAGTTGTCTATTTCAAAATCCGGTGCTTCCATTTCTTCTTCCAAATTACTTCTGTCTGTATTCATTTCTCTTTCCATTTCCGGTGTGATTTTGGCGTAGCCCACCAGCTCGCCTTTTTTTCTATAAATTCCGACTGTATCGGGTGTTAGATAGCCTACAATATAGTCACCAGACGTCCATTCATACTCATCCTCGTTTCCAAAGTCAATAGCTGATGGTGCGTCATTTTCATCCTCGGGGTCATCAACAAATAGTTCATTAATAGTTTCCTTATCAAAAACAAAACTTAGTTTCCTCATTTTTGTCTGATGAAATTGTTTGGCATTGTAAGAAACACCCTCAGTTTCCTCAGTTTCTCCATATAATAGTTTTTCCATGCTTCCTTCCTGGATCAAATGTTTTAAGTATAGGTTGGCAAAAGTGGGAGTATCTTCCTTATCGGCTTCTTGTCTAATGATATTTAATAGGTTTTCTACTTGTTCTGATTTACCTTCCAACATCAAATCATCGGCTGCTTCCGTCAAAAAACTAGCTATAATTATTTTTTCTAAAGTGCTGTTAGTATTTTCTATTTTTGATTTTAGGGCAGCTACTATTTCTTTTTCTGAGGCAATTTCAAAAAGTTCTTTTTCAGTACCATTATCTTCATCAACTAGATCACGTATTATATCCTCTTTTTCTTGGTCTCTGGCTATGTCCGAGATACTTAGTAAGCCATCTTGCTCGTTTGTATAGTTAGCTAACAAAAAATCAACAAATTTTTCAGCTCTTTGTTTCTTTGTTTCTTTGTCTTTTTTGTCTCCATCCAAAACCATCGGCTCAAATTTTTGTCCGTTTTCTTCAGGAATAGATTGTCTAACAGCTTCTTCCATATAATAAAATTAACATTTTACTTTACTATATTTTACCGCAAAAATCAAGGTAATACAAGGACAATTTTCAGTTTGCATATAACAAAAAACAACCTTGAAATTATCAGGTTGTTTTTTTGTATTTTAATATGTGTATAGTGTATCTTGTACTATCTAATATACTGCAACGGATTCATTCGTCTACCATTTATCCTAACTTCAAAGTGAATATGAGGACCAGTTGATCTGCCGGTAGATCCCATGGCTGCGATAGTTTGACCTTGGACAACATTATTGCCATAACTAACATAAAGCTTACTAGCATGACCATAAACAGTCTGTATTCCTCCGCCATGGTCTATTATTACATAGCAACCATAACCACCATTCCAACCACATTGAGATTTTATAACAGTACCAGACTTGGAAGCATAGAGTGGTGTGCCAACTGGACCACCAATATCAAGACCGGTGTGGCGCCAACCATAGTATTGGGTGATATGATTTACAGATGTTGGCCACAAGTAGCCTGAGCCAGCCGGCGCAGAGACAGATGGTTTTGGAGCAACTACTTGGCTTAGTTGTGTATACTTTTGTTTTGGTGGAATATAGACTGGTTGTGGTTTTGTACCGCCAGGGATTATCAATTCTTCCCCAATTCGTATGTCAGAGCCACCAGTCTGTAATTTATTAAATTCGATAATTTTTTCAGCAGTAGCATCGTAGGTGCTAGCAATTTTCAAAATAGTGTCACCAGATTTTACTTTGTGTGTTAGGCCAGATACTGGTAAGATTTTTAATTTGTCACCTGGGCGGATATATGAGCGGACTGATAAATTATTTGCCCAGAGAATACTAACGACATCTATACTGTATTTTTCGGCAATGGCTCCGATGGTTTCGCCAGATTGTACTGTGTGAAAAACAGTCTGCGTTCTTTTGCTAGGTCCTGTGGTGCTGGGCAGATCGGCACCAGGTATAATCGTTGGCTTGTTTACTGCAGTTCCACCGACACTAAGACTAGTTAGGTCGCGCTGAGTTAAAATATTTTGACCCGAAGCACTCGATCCTGGTTGGACAGAGACAGAGCCTTGTTTCCAGCTTTCTTGCCCCTGTGTTGGTGTTAGTACAGATAGGTTTACACTTACTTCTTCCAAGTCAAAGTCTTGATTACCTGGGCCGACTAGTTTGTATAACAGTGTCTCACGACCAGGAATTTTATTGATATCTTTTGTATAAAGCTTACTATCTGGAACCATTACTAAGATTATTATCAAGAACAGTGCAATTTGCAGAACACTTCTTTTTCCAATTAGTTCTATAATACGAGAGTCCCAAGGAATTCTAAGTCTGCCAGTGTATTTTTTAATTTTGAAATTAATTTTATAGATACGAAAACCAAGTGTGTTCTTAAACGCCTCATTTAATTTTACTAAAAGAATCCATAGTCTTTGTGATAACCAAACTAGGGCTCTCTTTATATAAATAAGAGAGCGTAGAAAATATAGTAGAATTTGGTAACCTTTTCTGGCCATAACGGGGGGTATTATGCCGTAAAAATGCCTTTTTGTCAATCATTTGAATGTTTGAATTATATCATTAATTGAGAGGGTTGGGTAGGTGTTATATTTTGTGTTGTTAGTGGTACCTTTACTTTTTGTAACCCGCCTGCCATGCGTGGCAAGGCCTGGCGGGCAGGCCAAAAAGTAACAAAAAGTTCCGGGGGCAAAAAACTCGTGTTTTACCCATAGAATAATATATTATCTCACCTAGCGAAGAACACTCAAACAGTTTTGCCCCCAGGACCCCTTTGGTGTTTTTGATAAAACTCTTGACTTTTCAATAAAAAAATGGTTTAATTTATGAGAATCCAAATGGAGGAAGAACAAATGGCTGAAAAAAGGACCGAGCAGGAACTGAGAGCATTGTTGGATGCAAAGATGTGGGAGCTTATCCATCTTTGCGACGAGATTCAAGTAAATACACCGGCTGCGGGCATGGGCGAGGACGAGAACCATATCTTGCGGTTTGTTCAGAGACTAAGAAGGGCAGAGTTTGGACTCCTCGAGGATTTGCACACTGGACGGAGAACGGTTGATGTGTTGACCAAAGACTCCAGTAGCGAGAAGGAGGACATGAAACGCATGTTTCAGAGCTTGGTTCCAGCGTTGAGAGCGTGGTTATTCGAAGAGGTTTCCAAGGCTGCTGACGATTTTGACCTTGCTGTGGGGTCCAAGGACACTCTTCATGCACTCATGGGACAGCTGAAAGATGGTTAAGAAATCAGTTTGTATTCAAGTTTCAGTACGACGAGGGTGTTGTAGTAGTCTCACGACTCACTCAACACACAAAAAACCACCCGCTTCGTACCTAGTTATTTTCTATAAAATTACTAGGTAGGGAGGATGGGTGGTTTTTTTGTATTGTTCTGTAAAGATAAAAAAAGTGTCATTGCGAGGAGTGCGTAGCTGAGCCTGTACTGAACGTAGTGAAAGTGACGTGGCAATCCCATGCATATATACCACTTATAGTGCAATAAAGACTGGGATTGCCACGTCGTCCTGTATTTCATCAGGTCTTCTCGCAATGACACTATTGCCCTTGACTAAAATCAATTTTTCTCCTATAATAATGTCACATTTATTAATAATAATTTCAATCCCCTGTGGGGTTGGTATAACTCATATTTTATGATGACAACACTTCTCATCTTGTTGCCAGCGATTGCCGCCATTGCCTATGGTGTGTTTTTAGTTCGTTGGATAAACAAACTACCAGCTGGTAGTGAACGCATGCAAGCAATTGCTAAGGCTATCCAAGAGGGTGCCAAGGCTTATTTAAATAGACAGTATAGAACTATTAGTATCGTGGCAGTTGGGGTTTTTGCTTTGCTTTGGGTTTTTCTAGGATTTAAGACTGGTTTAGCTTTTCTAGTCGGTGCAGTCTTTTCTGGTATCGCTGGTTATGTGGGTATGAGTGTTTCTGTAAAAGCCAATGTTCGTACAGCCGAAGCAGCAAAGACAGGTTTTAAGGAAGCTCTGGATGTGGCGGTAAAAGGCGGCTCCATTACTGGAATGTTAGTAGTCGGTCTGGGTTTGCTGAGTGTTGGTGGTTTTTATTTGATTTTCAAAGATGTTAATTCACTTATTGGTTTGGCATTTGGTGGAAGTTTGATTTCTATCTTTGCTCGTATTGGTGGTGGTATTTTTACCAAGGCTGCTGATGTTGGGGCTGACTTAGTTGGAAAAGTAGAAAAAGGAATTCCAGAAGATGATCCACGTAATCCAGCTGTGATTGCTGATAACGTGGGGGACAATGTAGGAGATTGTGCAGGTATGGCAGCTGACCTTTTTGAGACTTATGCAGTAACAGCTGTAGCTACCATGGTTCTCGGATCCCTTATTTTCAAGGGTGTAGAGTCTGCTATTATCTTTCCACTAGTCTTGGGTGGTATTTCTATTATCGCTTCTATTGTTGGAATATTCTTTATTAAACTTGGAAAAAAGAAAAATGTCATGGCTGCTCTTTATAAGGGTTTGACTGTGGCTGGTTTACTTTCTCTAGTTGGTTTTTATTTTGCCAGCAGAAGTTATAGTGCTGATCTGGGACTTGCAACTGGAGATTTGTTTTATAGTGCTGTGTTAGGTTTGGTCTTGACTGGTGCTATGGTTTGGATTACTGAATACTATACTTCTACAGAATACAAACCAGTAAAAGATATTGCAAAAGCATCTGAGACTGGACATGGTACAAATGTAATTGCTGGTCTAGCTGTTTCTATGAAATCGACTGCTTTGCCTGTCTTATTTATTGCTGCCGCTATGCTTGGTGCTTTTTCTCTGGCTGGTATTTACGGTGTAGCAATTGCTGCCATGGCCATGCTTTCAATGACTGGTATCATCGTAACAATTGATGCTTATGGTCCAATTACTGACAATGCTGGTGGTATTGCTGAAATGGCAGAGCTGGGTGATGAGGTACGTGCTATAACCGATCCACTGGATGCTGTTGGGAACACTACAAAGGCAGTGACAAAAGGTTATGCAATTGCATCGGCTGCTCTCGCTGCTCTGGTTTTGTTTGCTGATTATACTCACAAATTAACAGAGCATGGAATTTCCTCAACTTTTAATATTGATGATCCAAAAGTTTTGGTAGGATTATTTATTGGTGGTTTACTTCCATATTTATTTGGTGCAAATTTAATGGAGTCTGTTGGAAAGGTTGCTGGTGAGGTGGTAGAAGAAGTAAGACGTCAATTCAAAGAAATTGAGGGAATTATGGAAGGTAGAGGCAAGCCAGACTATGCTAGATGTGTAGACATAGTAACAAAGGGTGCTCTAAAACAAATGTTATTACCTGCTCTTATTCCTATTCTTGCTCCAATTCTTGTTGGTTTAATCTTAGGCCCAGCAGCTTTGGGTGGTTTACTTGTTGGTACAATTGTAACTGGTTTGTTTGTTGCAATTTCAATGACAGCTGGTGGTGGTGCTTGGGATAACGCAAAGAAATATATTGAAGATGGAAATTACGGTGGTAAAGGATCTTTTGCACATCAAGCAGCTATTACTGGTGACACAGTAGGTGATCCTTATAAGGACACAGCTGGTCCAGCTATTAATCCAATGATCAAGGTGGCTAATATTGTTGCTTTGCTTATTGTGGGATTGCTTAAGTAGTTCTTAGAATAAAATTTAAAAACCGTCCGGTATGAATCGGGCGGTTTTTTTTAAAACAAAAAAACACATATATTAAATGTGTGGGTCCGGGTGAAGCGGTTCCTAGTGTGCAGGACAAGCCCGCCTCCTAAGTTCCGCCCCACCCGGGGTTGCCAGTCTACGAACGGGCAGATCGCGCCTAGTTCGTGGACAACGCCGTGTCGATGCTGGTGCATCGGTGCTGCTCGGCCGCGATTCCCGCCATTAGGCTCACGGCTGCTTCACTGGTACTGCTACGAGTACTGCTCGGACCTCTGATCCGTGTTTCCATGGTGCACCTCCAAAAAAAGCAATTACCCTCAGTCTCTTGCCGCCATTTGCGATCAGAAACATAAAAGGGTATCGACATGAAATTAATTATAGCAGGTTTGGCGGGGATTGCAAGGGTTTTTTTCTTTTCCAATATATGCTAAAATATAACAAGTGGGAATAGAACTTCCCTAATTTATGTTTACAAATAAACTAATAACCAAATAAACCAACCTATGCCTAGAAAATATCGTCGTAAAAAAAGTAGTTTGGATCCAGTTTTGTCCAGGGGGATAATAGCAATTGTTCTGGTGATTTTTGCCGTTATAATAGGGCTTAGTTTTTTTGAAAAGGCGGGTGCTGTCGGAATAATGTTAGATGAATATGTATTGAGCTTTTTGTTTGGTTCAATTAGATTTACTGTGCCATTTATTTTGTTTATTTTTTCTTTTTTCCTGTTCAAGGATATTGAGTATAACTACAAGTCAACTCATGGGACTGGTTCCATTTTATTTTTCTTGGCCATGTCGAGTTTGATGCATATTGGTTTTAGGACAAGTGAAATGTGGAGGATGGCTCTAGAGGGTCATGGTGGTGGAATTTTTGGTATGATGGCTTGGCCGTTGCGCGAGTATTTGGGTATTGTTGCTGGTAGCGTTATTTTGGTTGGTATGGTGGCAGTATCAGTATTTTTGATCTTCAATACTTCTGTAACTCACTTTATAATGATAAACAAAAAATTGTTTGCCGGTCTCGGTTGGGTTGGGAGAATGATTGTTAATTCATTTGGAGTGTTTGTTCGTAAAGGGGGAAAAAGGACAGCCGTTGGGGGTGATTATGATGAATACGAAGATGATGAGGAGGAATATGAAGAAGACGACGAAGACGAAGAAGAGGATGAAGAATTGGATGACGAAGAAGATGAGCCGAGAAAGAAATCTATTTTTGCTAAAAAGAAATTAGATAAAGATGGCGATGAAGAGGGTGGGGGAAAGAAAAAAGGATCCTCTCCTTGGGACAAAAAAGTTGTTATAAAAAATTTACCTCCAGTAGATCTTCTTACTACCAAAAAAGGCAAGCCAACCAGTGGTGATATTCAAGCAAATGCTCAGACAATTCATGATACTTTATACGAATTTAATATCGGAGTTGAAATGGGCGAGGTGCAGGTTGGTCCGACTGTTACGCAATATTCTTTGAAGCCAGACAAGGGTGTAAAATTATCACGCATCACGTCTTTGTCTAATGACTTGTCTCTGGCTCTTGCAGCTCATCCAATTAGAATTGAAGCGCCGATTCCTGGGAAGCCTTTAGTCGGTATTGAGGTTCCAAATCATAAAGCAGCCTTGGTTTCTTTGAGAGAATTATTAGAAGCAAAAGAATTTACTCATCGCAAGCACAATATGATGATTGCCTTAGGTAAGGATGTTGCTGGTAAAACTTGGTTTGCAGATTTACCAAAGATGCCTCACTTGCTGGTAGCTGGTGCAACTGGTTCTGGTAAGACGGTTTGTATCAATACTATTATTATGAGTTTGCTCTATCAAAATACTGCCGAGACAATGCGTATGATAATGGTTGATCCTAAACGAGTTGAGTTAACACTCTATAATGGTATCCCTCATCTGCTTACACCAGTGATTACAACAGTTCAAAAAACAGTCAATGCTTTGAAATGGACAACTGGAGAGATGGATAGGCGTTTTGAATTGCTGGCAGCCGACGGTAGTCGTGATATTGGTTCGTATAATAAAAAACATCCAAATGATAAAATTCCTCACCTTGTTTTTATAATTGATGAGTTGGCTGATTTGATGGCATCGGCAGCTGGTGAGATAGAAGCGGGCATTATTCGTTTGGCACAAATGGCTCGTGCGGTTGGCATCCATTTGATAGTGGCTACCCAACGTCCAAGTGTAGATATTATCACCGGTCTTATGAAAGCTAATATTCCAGCTAGGATTGCTTTTTCAGTTGCTTCTGTCATTGATTCGCGTACAATTCTTGATTGTCCTGGGGCGGATAAATTATTGGGTCGTGGTGATATGTTATTTTTGACAGCAGATTTGTCAAAACCAAAACGTATTCAGGGTGCATTTATTTCTGAAGAAGAAGTAAAAAATGTGGTTGAGTATCTAAAGGGAGATGAAGAGCCAGAATATGATGAGTCAATTGTAGAAAAGAGTGGGAGCGGAACATCGGGTATGTTTGGTGGTCCATCTGATGACCAGGATGCTTTGTTTAATGAGGCCAGAGATATAATTCTTGAAGCTGAAAAAGCCAGTGCATCATTTTTACAGCGTCGCATGAAGATTGGTTATGCTCGAGCGGCTAGGATTTTAGATGAGCTTGAGGCTGCGGGAATTATTGGGCCGGCCAATGGTGCTAAGCCACGAGATATTTTAATTACAGGACAAGAAATAGATGAGACTATGGATGCAGGCGGTGAATTAAATGTCTTTGATTCCACTGATGATGATTCTACTGATGACGAGGACGAAGAGGATACAGAAGAATACGAAGACGAAGAAGAGGGTGATGAAGAAGATTCTACTGATGACGAGGAATTGGATGAAGACGAAGACGAAGATGAAGAGGATACAGAAGATAATGACGAGGACGAGAATTTAGAAGACGAGGATGGGTTTGAGGATGAGGAAGAAGAAGATGAGGAAGAAGAGGAGGACGAAGAGGGCACAGAAGATGAAGAAGATGAAGAGTTGAGATATTAATCGATGTTATCGGATTTATTATGTCAGTGTTTAAAAATAAAAAACTAGTTCCACCAAAGAGGGTTTGTTTACGTTTGAAAGAAGCAAGAAAGAGTTGTGGAATGAGTTTGGAAATACTATCAAAAAAAACCAAGATAAGTAAGGATTTTTTACAAGCTTTGGAAGAGTGCAGGTTTAAGGATTTGCCAACTGCCGAAGTTTATCAAAGGAACTTTGTAAAAAGTTACGTAGAAGCCTTGTCTATTGATCCTGATCCATTTTTGCAACAGTATCTCAAAGAAGAGTGTAGCAAGAATAAAAAAATGGTTCATCCTGGAAAAGAAATAAAAAGAAATTATTTGCATGACCTGCCAGCTTTTTTACGTTATGGTTTTGCAATTATATTTTTACTAGTTTTGTTTTTTTATCTTGGGTTACAGGTAAAAAATATTGTGGAACCACCAAGATTAGAAATATACTCACCTCCACAAGGTTATGTAACCAGTGAAATGTCTATGATACTGCACGGTGAGACAGACAAAGAAGTTAGCATCTCTTTGAATGGCAAAGATATAGGTACTGACGAAAGTGGTAGTTTTGAAGAAGTGATTGATTTGTCTCCTGGGGTTAATACGCTTACAATAGAGGCCAAGAAAAAACACGGAAAAACCACCAAAGAGGTGCGCCATGTTATTCTCAAAGTTGAAGATATTTAGCATTTGACCCTTCGACTCACTTCGTTCGCTCAGGGCAAGCACCTTATTTGACATATATTATCTAAAACGGTATCCTATGAAGTGAGGAGAGATTTTCCTCACTTTTTATTCCCTAGTAACTATTATAAGTATGGCCAAAAATAAAGAAGAAAGTAAGATGAAAATGGAGGTTGCGCAGACTGCTATCGACCAAATCAGACAAAAGTATGGTGAAAATGCTATTATGAAATTTGGTGAAGCTAGAGCTATGCAAGTACCTGCTGTCTCAACCGGTTCAATAACATTAGATATCGCTCTTGGTGTTGGTGGTGTGCCTAGGGGTCGTATTATTGAGATTTTTGGCCCTGAAGCCAGTGGTAAGACCACTTTGGCACAGCATATCATAGCAGAGGTGCAAAAAGAAGGCGGTATTGCTGCATTTATTGATGCTGAACATGCACTTGATCCTGATTATGCAAAAAAGATTGGTGTTGATGTTGATAATTTGCTTATTTCCCAACCAGATACTGGTGAGCAAGCTTTAGAGATTTTGGAAACTCTAGTACGATCTAATGCTGTGGATGTAGTTGTAGTAGATTCAGTAGCCGCTCTTGTTCCACAAAAAGAAATTGAGGGTGATATGGGCGATTCTCATATGGGTTTGCAAGCCCGTCTAATGTCTCAGGCTTTGCGTAAGTTGACTGGTGTGGTAAGTAAGTCAAATACAATAGTTATATTTATCAATCAAATCAGACATAAGATCGGAGTATTTTTTGGAAGTCCAGAGACCACTTCCGGTGGCAATGCTCTAAAGTTTTATTGCTCAGTTAGAATTGAAGTTCGTCGTCGTGCCCAGATTAAACAAGGTGACAAAATTATTGGTAATCGTGTAAAAGCTAAAGTAGTAAAAAATAAAGTAGCGGCTCCATTTAGAACGACTGAATTTGATATCATGTATAATGAAGGAATTTCTTTATCCGGTGATTTGTTAGATGCCGGTATTGCCCACAAAGTTGTAAACAAATCTGGTAATACTTATTCTTACGGTGAAGAAAAGTTTGGTGTCGGTCGCGAAAAAGCTAAGCAATACTTGCGCGAGAATCCAAAATTGATGAAAGAAATTAAAGCCAAAGTTTGGGAGGCTGTAAAGCAAGGTGATGCACCAGATGAGGAAGAGGGGAAGAAGGGGGAGAAGGAAAGCGTTGAAGAGTAAACCCCAGATTTTTAGATACATATTACATAGATAATAAACCCGCCGAGTGGCGGGTTTTTTGTCCTCCGATTCTACAGAGGTCGGGGATCCCCTCTAGAGAGGGGCAAGACACTTGTCTTGCTGTAGCTTTAGCGGAGGCAGACGAAGTGCTTGGGGTGTGTTGGTCGGTGTTAGTGAACCTTGGCGAACACACCCCACCCTTCGGGCACCCCTCTCTAGAGGGGATAAAATTTCTATCCCATTTCCATCTCCATAAAATATAAAAGCAAAATTTTTTGTTAAGCTAGTGTTTTTTATTAATATTTTGGATGTGCTATAATACGTCTATTATTCTTAACTAGGAGGACTATGCAAAAATTTAAGCCTGTCGGGTTATTCGTTGTTTTTATTATAACGATTTTTTTATTTTATAATTTTGTCCATTCGCAAAATTCCGATATCATCATAAATGAAATAGGTGCGTATGAATCAGATAATCATGAGTGGATAGAAATATATAATAAAGGCGAGCTAGCAGTGGATATACAAGATTGGAAATTTTTAGTAGAGGGAGAATCAAAGCACGGTATAAACTTAACTAGCAGCACTCAGTCTTTTGTTATTGAGTCTGGAGAGTATGTAGTCATTGCAGAAAATGATATTAATTTCTTGATAGACTATCCAGATTTTACTGGAAAATTATTTGATAGTTCTTGGGGTGGGATAAATGAAGATGGTAGTAAAAAAATTGGTCTAGAGGATGCTGATGGATTAGAAACAGAATATTTTAATTATTCATCATCAACAGATTTCTCATTAGAAAGAAAAGATCCTGCTGAGCTGGCATCAGACGAAAGTAATTGGGAAGAACATTTGGATTCTAATACCGCTGGAGAGGTGAACTATTGGAGCGTGGGTTCCATCCCGCCTTCGGACGGGATCCCGTCCGAAGGCGGGGCTGATGATGACGATGAAGAAACTGCGACGTCAACTGACCAGACTCCAACCACGACTGAGCAAATTTCAACTACCACAACTGTTCAGCTTAAAATCAATGAATTTATCCCTAATCCGTCTAGTGGTGAGGAGTGGATTGAAATTTATAATGCAACGACTTCTTCTGTTGAGTTGAGTGGGTGGAAACTATTTGACGCTGTTGGGGAAATTTCAGCGCCGACTGGAACAATAGAGGGTTTGGGTTTTTTTGTGGTAGAACTTACGGCTAGTAAATTAAATAATACCGGAGGTGATTCGGTGATTTTGAAAGACTCAGCAGAAACAATTATTGATAGTACATCTTACACTATTGTTGAGAAAGGCAATTCTATTGCTAGGAGTGTTGATGGTGTTGGTGTTTTTTCTGAGACTACGTCGCTTACTCGTGGTTTGGTGAATGTAATTACGGCGCCAGTAGCCAGTCCGCCAGTTTCAAGCGGTGGCGGTGGCGGTGGTGGAAGTTCAAATAATCCAACTCCGACAATCAGTTTCAGTGTTTCAGATATAGTTATCAACGAAATTGTGGTTGATCCTAGCGACGGAAAAGTTGAGTTTGTTGAATTATATAATACAACAAATGCTTCAATTGATTTGGCAAGTTGGTGGGTGGAAGATGGGGGTGAGAGCAAGACATCCCTAAGCGGGACGATTGCAACTCATGGTTTCAAAATAGTAGAAAATCCGACTGGTAATTTGAATAATAGTGGGGATTTAATAATTATATTTTCAAAAAGCGGAAAAGAAATTGACCGCATGACTTACGGCACTTGGGATGATGGCAACGTTTCTGACAATGCTCCAGCCCCAGAGGATCCACTGAGTCTAATTAGAAAAGTAGACGGACAAGACAGTAACAATGATTACTATGATTTTGTTTTGACATCGACAATAACCAAAGGATCAAATAATGTTATTTCAACTGTAACAGAAGACGGTGAAGTGGTGGAGCAGTTATTAAACTTAAGCAAAATTAAAATTAATGAAATAATGCCTAACCCGGCCGGCTCTGATGTGGATAATGAATTTATTGAATTAAAAAATGAAGGTAGTGAAACTATTAATTTAACAGGTTGGTCTTTGGGAGATTCGACTGAGGCTAGATATAAAATAACTCAAGGCACAGTTAGTCCGGGTGGCTATATTGTTTTCAAGCGCTCAATGACCCGTATTGCTCTTAATAATACTGGTGGTGATGAGGTCCGGTTGTATTCTGGGAGTGGTAGTTTGGTTGATTCAATAAAATATTCGAGTAGTGCAGGTGAAGACGAGAGCTATTCGCGTAAAGACGATAGTACTTGGAACTGGACAATTAAAGCTACATCAGGGGCTTTGAATATTATTGCCGGAATAAGCTCGGCACCAATTATTTCAATTGACGTTGATACCGAAGTGGCCGTAGGTGAGCCAGTAATTTTTGATGCGTCTGATACCACTGATCCAGATGGTGATAGTATGATTTTTGAATGGAATTTTGGTGATGGTGGCACTGACGAAGGTTTGTTTGTTGAACACGCATTTAATAGCGAGGGAATTTTTACAGTTAAATTAAAAGTAATTGATAGTTCAAAAAATATTTCTGAAAAGCAAGTAATTGTTACGGTTAAAAATATTTTAGATTTTGTTGGTGGATATTTTTTGGAAAATGATATTTCTCAAATAAAAATTAGCGAGTTTATTCCAAATCCAGCTGGGTCAGATACAACTGAATTTGTTGAACTTTTTAATTCTGCCAGTGAAGAAATTGATTTGTCCGGTATAAAGCTAGATGACGAAGAGGGTGGTTCGCGTGCCTATACTTTTCCTAATGGCACCGTTATCCAGTCAGAAGAATATTTCGTAGTTGGTCGGCAGGATAGTAAGCTGGCGTTAAATAATACTAATGATTCAGTTCGCTTACTTTATCCCGACGGGACAATTTTACAAGAGGTTTTTTATGATGATGTTCTAGAGGGTGCGAGTTACGCATTGGGTAGTGATGATATTTGGAATTGGACCGGGGCGATTACGCCGGGTGAGAAAAATATAATAAAAAATGTGCAAAAAACTTTTTCAGTAAGTTCAAGGAATATACAAACTGTTAGAAAATCAAAAATGGTAAAACCTGTTATTGAAACAACTTTAGAAAAATTGCGCGATGAAGATGTGGGCGATAAAGTAAAAGTTACGGGAATAGTTGCAGTCGAACCAGGTGTTTTGGGTTCGCAATATTTTTACATCGTGGGTTCTCCAGGCGTGCAGGTCTATATGTATAATAAAGATTTTCCCGAATTAAAAATTGGCGATCGAATTGAAATAACAGGTGAGATTTCAGAGGCTTATGGTGAGACTAGAGTGAAACTATCAAATCATGATGATATAAGAATAATTGATCACCCTGGCGATCCGACGCCAAAAGTTATTGAGATTGCTGATCTAGAAGAGCCTTATGAGGGGTGGCTGGTGCAGGTAAACGGAGAGATTACAGAATTAAAAAGTTCATATATGTATGTGGATGATGGCACCGAAGAAATAAAAGTATATTTCAAGCGTGGAGCTGGAATAAATAATAAAGTTTTCCAGGTTGGTGATCTGGCTAGTGTCGCTGGGCTTTTGGGACAGACCAAAAGTGGTTATCAAATATTACCACGCTCACAAGAAGATATTGAAAAAACTGGTGTAGCAGAAAGTTTTGTAACAAAAATTGAAAATGTAAAAGGAGAAGAAAAAAAAGAAACAACAGAAAAATATCTTACAGCTACGGCTGGCGGACTAACTTCTATTTTGATCGGGCTCTTTGCCAAAGCGCGTGGGGCTAGGGCTGTAGGTTTTGTTCGGCGCATGTCGGGCGTGGCTGTTGCGGTCATAAAAAAACGAAAAGTTTAGACAGACAAATAAGTTTTTTTGTGCTATAATGTAAATATAAAGTTGTTTAAATAAATTTTATGGTAGAAAATATTTTTCTACAAATTAGTGTTATCTTGGGTATTACAGTTAGTATCGCTTTTGTGATACGTTTTTTGAGACAACCACTGATAGTAGCATATATTATTGCTGGATTAGTTGCTGGTCCACTGTTCTTAAATCTTGTTGAGGGCGGAGAGGAATTTTTCCAAACATTTGCTCAGTTTGGAATTGTCTTACTGTTGTTTATTGTGGGGCTTAGTCTCAATTTTGATTATATAAAAAAAGTCGGTAAGGCGGTGTTTGTCGGAGGCGGAATTCAGTTTGCGGTTACAGCTGTTTTGGGATTTTTAATAATGAAATTATTAGGATTTGGTCTAACCACTTCTTTGTTTATAGGCATTGCAGTTACTTTTTCTAGTACCATTATAGTAATTAAATTATTGTCAGATAAGAAAGATTTGGAATCAGTATATGGTCGTTATGTGATTGGCTTGTTATTGGTGCAGGATGTTATAGCAGTCTCTATAATGATTTTTCTTAATACCTCTGGTGTAGCTGGTGCTATATGGTATGAGACACTACTATCTGTTTTTGTAAAAGGAATTTTCTTGATAGCATTTGTATTTCTCATGGCAAGATTTTTATTGCCAAAAATAATGGATAAAGTGGCTCAGAGTGGTGAGTTTCTTTTCATTTTTACAATTGCTTGGTGTTTTGGTGTAGCTAGTTTGGTCTATTGGGCAGGCTTTAGCATAGAGATTGGTGCAATTATCGCTGGTATTTCTCTCGGTGCATCGGTATATCAGCCAGAGATCAGTAGTCGTATCAAGCCACTAAGAGACTTTTTTATAGTTTTATTTTTTGTAGTTTTGGGTAGCGAGTTGCAATTGGGAGATATCAGGACCGCTATTATACCAGCTGTTATTTTGTCTATTTTTGTCTTACTTGCTGATCCAATTATTCTTTATTTTGTAATGAGAAGACTCAAGTATACCAAGCGTAGCGCTTTTTTGGCTGGTGTGACAGCTGCCCAAGTCAGTGAGTTTGGTTTTATCTTAATCTTTAAGGGGCAGGAACTCGGTTACTTGCATGGGCCTGAACTAGCTATTTTGACTCTTGTTGCTTTGATTACTATTATTACCTCATCTTATATTATTACATATAATGAACAGGTCTATCGTAAGGTATTACCGCTCTTAAATAAGTTTGGTGCCATAGAAGAACACAGAGACAAGGAAAGTGTTGAGCCATATAAAGTTTGGGTTATTGGTTATCATAGGATTGGTTGGAAGGTCTGTGAAGCTTTGGCTGAGAAAAAAATAAAATTTGCAGTAATTGATTACAATCCAGATGCAATTTCGCGTCTCAAACATAGAGGGATCCCAGCTTTTTTTGGAGACATAGCCGATGTAGAATTTTTGGATTCCTTACCTCTTGAAAAAGCAAAATTAATTATTTCCACTATTCCTGAGGCAGACGATCAAAAAAACATGATAAAACATGTTAGGAAATTAAATAGCAAGATAATAATAATTGCCAATTTGTATCATAACATTTTCTTGGATGATCTATACGAAGCTGGTGCTAACTATGTTATGATGCCTCATTTACTTGGTGGTCAGTGGGTTGCCGAGATTTTGAAGGATCACCCTTGGACCAAGCGAACATTTAAAGTGTTGAAAAAAGAACAAAAAGATGAAATGAAGCTGAGGTTTACTATGGGGGCACATGATTCTTGAGTGTTAAGATACGCCCACAGGGTATCCTTCTGCGGGGGTAAGATACGAGAAACAAAAAATCCCGATTAAGTCGGGATTTTAAATCTACTATTGACTTTAATTCCTGTTTTTGATATAATTATCTCGTTTTATGGGCCCGTAGCTCAGCTGGTTAGAGCACCTGCTTTGCAAGCAGGGGGTCAGGAGTTCGAATCTCCTCGGGTCCACGAAAAATGGCACAAGCCATTTTGAGTGTCACGTGATGAACGAAGTGAATTTTACGTGACACAAACTTATCAGTAAAGACAAGGTGTGCCATCTCGTGGCCCACCACAACAAAATATGCGAGTTTTTAAAAGCCGAATTTTCTCGGTGTAATAAAACTATGCCGAGGTAGCTCAGGGGTAGAGCAGTGGACTGAAAATCCTCGTGTCGGCGGTTCAAATCCGCCCCTCGGCACACATCGGAGTGTAGCTCAGTTGGCTAGAGCACTGCGTTTGGGACGCAGGGGTCGAAGGTTCAAGTCCTTTCACTCCGACAACACAGGACTTCTCTTGGAAAAGGGAAGTTTTTTGTTTAGATTTAGTTAAATTTTAGAGTTCTAGAATAGATTTTTTGTAAAGACACTATTTGGCGATTCTAGAAGTAAAATCATTAGTTAAAACTATTGTTAGTAAGATTCGTTTATTATCAGCAATACGAAGGCGAAAATATGGGCGGAAGAAAAATGACAGTCCTTAGCTTTTAATAGAGTCATTTTTCTCTAGCCAGATATGCCGTGTTAAGTGATGTAAATTTTATTTTTTCTTTGCTAGCACCCACCAATGATATTCGTCATCGCCTGGCTGTCCTTCATATTCGCTTTCTGTGATTTCAAAACCAGCCTGAGCAATCATCGCCTTGTACTTGGCGGGTTCATAATTGCTCCATGCCATAGTCGAACCTGCCCAATCTTCTTCAATTCCATCGCCATCGCTTGTGCCAAGAGTTACTAAAATGAACCCGCCATCTTCAAGCAAATTATTCATTTTATTAATCAAACCCTGTTGTTCTTCTCTCGGAATGTGGAATATGGAATAAAAGGCGATGATTGCGTGGAAACGCTTGCCGCCAAAATCCGTCTTTGAAAAATCACCTTCTATAAAGGTTGCATCAGGTACGTTCTTCTGAGCGGCTGCTATATGATTTGAAGCAAAATCAATTCCAGTTACTTGGAAACCTTTTTCAGCAAGGTATTTGTCGAAAGGCAAACCTATGCCGCAACCTAGATCAAGGATTTTGGCGGCCTTCGGTAAAAGAGAAGCCAGGCGATCCAGGTATTTTTTCTCCATTTCGTTGGGATCTGAACTTGAACGATAATGTCCAGTATAGTCACCCTGTTCATATCCTTCTTTAACTAATTTTCGAATATCATTGGTCATAAAAAATAAAATTTATTTCACTTAACTCCTCCATATCGGAACTTTCTGGTTTGTTTCCACTCAGAAACCATTCAATTTCAAACTTGCCAGACACCATATTATGTATAGTAACATGTAATACCAATCAATTCAACTATGTATAAGATACCTTTTATGGTCTTAAACAATCAAAAACTCCAAAATAGACCTTTTAGGTTTATTACCAATATAAGCTGGTTATTTTAGTAGAAAGGTGTGATTATAATTTTTGACATAATCTAAAGTTCTGAAATAGCCGAATAACCCCGACAACACAGGACTTCCCTTGGAAAAGGGAAGTTTTTTGTTTAGTTTTAGTTAAATTTTAGGGTTCTGGAATAGTTTTTTCGTAAAGACGCTATTTGGCGATTCTAGAAGTAAAATTAGGGCTTTTTACAATTTTCCTTTCTTGGTATTGACACCAAAGCGAATAAATGGTACCATATCCTATCCGTAATTTTACGGAGAATTGATCATTTTGGAGGTAGTACCATGAGTGCCGAAGAAAAAAGAATTGCTCATGAATTGCTCTGCCAGGATATTGGCGCGCTTGTGGACAAAATCTACGAGAGTGGGAAAGAAGACCCCGTCGATATGGGGCAAATCCTTGCACTCGTCAGGTTTGCTGCGCGCGTCAAGATTCCCAACGAGTACATCTCGGACGTTGTGAGCGCACTGCAGAGAGGTGTCGACAAGATGCGGAAGTGCGGCTGGGGAGACCTGGCAAAGACGATAGAGAACAACATCGAGAGACTTGGCGGGTGAGGCACCGCTTTGTCATGGGTTGGGTCTGCGAGCGATCGTGGACCCAGCCAACCAAATTTTCCAAAAAGAAAAAATTGTAAAATAGACCTTTTAGGTTTATTACCAATATAAGCTGGTTATTTTAGTAGAAAGGTGTGATTATAATTTTTGACATAATCTAAAGTTCTGAAATAGCCGAATAACCCCGACAAAACAATCTCTTTCAGAGATTGTTTTTTTATGGTAAAATATAGGTGGTTTTAAAATTAATTTAAAAAATATGGAAACTGCAATTTTTAATTATTTACTTTTTGGTGGACAGATATTGCTTGCCATTTTGTTGGGCGGGATACTAGGTTGGCAAAGGGAACGTATAGGCAAGGCAGCTGGCCCTCGTACTTATGCATTGGTTTCAGCCGGTTCAGCATTATTTACTATATTGTCTGTGCAGGGGTTTGGTTTTGCAGAGCCCGCAAGAGTGGCGGCTCAGATAGTGACTGGTATTGGTTTTCTCGGTGCCGGTATTATTATACACAAAGATGGTGGTTCTATTGAAGGTTTGACCACTGCTGCTGGCCTATGGGCTGTTGCAGCCGTTGGAATGGCAATAGGAGTGGGCTGGTATGTAGAGGCATCAATAGTCACTTTTCTTCTTCTGTTAGTTTTGATGGTAGATGATAATAAATTGGTAAAAAGAAAAAGCAGAAGATAGGGTCTGATACAAGACATTTTTTATTTTTATATAAAAAACTCCTCTTACTTAAGAGGAGTTTTTTTTGTGAGTGGGGTAGATGTGATGTTTGGATTAATCTAAACTAAAAACAATCCCTATTCTCCCTACTTAAGTTCCAAAGTAATGTTAGAATCTAAGTAGGCATGGGATTGTTTCTAGCCTACCGCACAGCACTGAAGCGTGCGAGAGATCATCGGCTGACTACACTTCGGGGGGTACTGAAAATAGTTTCATAAAGCTCTTCATGTTGAAACTTAGAGGCGACTTCGTATCGGTAAGCGATATGCCAATTCTTGATATGGTACCATTTCTTTTCCTGACGAGGTTCGTGATTGTCCCCGTTTTTTCCTGTAGGTCATGGTAAACCCGTGTTCCTTTCGCAAGTGGTAATTCACTATTCCAAGGCATGGTTTCTCCCCCTAGTTGTTTGTGATAGTCGATAGTATAAAGTTACTATATATAAATGATTTTGTCAAGTAGTATGTGATAAAAACGGGATACAAAAAACATCTTTTAAATAAGTTGACATTTTTGATAATTTATTGTAAAATAATGTTCAGTTATGCGGGTATGGTATAATGGTTATTATCTCAGTTTTCCAAACTGATGATACGGGTTCGATTCCCGTTACCCGCTCTATCCCTTGACCTTTTGTCTCGGGTTTGATATAATTATCAACACAATTTACCCAGCACCAAAATCATGAACCAGTTGATGGTTTTGGTGCTGGGTTTACATATCGCGGGGTAGAGCAATTGGCAGCTCGTTGGGCCCATAACCCAAAGGTTCTCGGTTCAAGTCCGAGCCCCGCAACGAAGACGCGGTAGTAGTTCAGTTGGCTAGAACGTCTCCTTGCCAAGGAGAAGGTCGCCAGTTCGAGTCTGGTCTACCGCTCTAGGTTACTCTGTTTCAGAGTAATCCACAGCTACTTTGCAAGATGTTTGCAAATAGTGTATAATAATCGTGGGTTTAATTCAGAAATACTGAAGGTGCCCAAATACTGTATGGCAAAACTCGTCTGTGAAGGCGGGTTTTTGCTTTGTGTTGACTTTTTTTGTAGCATGTGTTTTACTTAAGGTATACAATGAACCATAACCCAAGGAGGGTGATATGTCAGAAGACACAAAGCCCCAACCTAGGGTTAGAAAATTTAGTGCAGTATGTCCCAAATGCAACTCCTCCCAAGTATTTGAAGTGGTAGAATGTTCTATCACCGCGAATGGTAGTAGGTGTAATGTTTCTGCGGTATGCAGTAGTTGCAAAAAGGGTACTAAGTCTGCTGAGTTATCTCGCCTGACCACCACTACTTGCCCTAAAAAAAATGCGGGGCAGTGTAAGTACAAAGCAGAACAACCCGACGAGGGCAACAAAGGTGGATTTTTTTCATGGTTCTCTAGGAGAAAAAAGTAGTGGAGGGAATTTACAATGAGGCTACCCGAAACTACTTTTGATTCAATTCAGTTGAATTAGAAGTAGGAGTGGGTAGTTTTATTGTTGCCAAAACATCAATATCGTGTTAATATTATTTGTAAGTCAGTATCAAATTAAAATTAAAAAAATATGGGAGATACAACTGATATAAAAAAAGGAGCAGTGATTCGTCGTAATGGCGATCTGTTTGTGGTCACTACTTTTCAGTTTACCAATCCAGGCAAGGGAAAAGCTTTTACAAAGGCTAAGCTAAAAAGCATTTCCACTGGTAAGACTGTGGAAATAACTTACAAGTCTGGCGAGAGTGTAGATAATGTGAGAGTAGATAGACAGAATTTGCAATACTTATATGAGGGTGGCAGTGTTTACTCTTTTATGAATAATGATAATTATGAGACTTTGGAAGTTGATTCTAGTATTGTGGGTGATGATGCAAAATATTTAAAAGAAGGTCTAGAATTAATTGCTTTGATGTATGAAGGTGGTGTGGTGGCAATCGAGCTACCTAAAAAAATTCAATACAAAGTTGTAGATGCTCCGCCAGCCGTAAGAGGCGATAGTGCTTCCGGCAATGTTACCAAAGAGATTGAATTAGATAATGGCTTAAAAATTCACGCACCAATTTTTATTAAAGATGGTGAAGAGGTTTTGGTAAATACTGAGACTGGAGATTATAGTTGTAGAGCGGGGGAATAGTTTGCACGACTCACGACGCATATAACATGACACAAAATACGAATTGTGAATAATAAAAAAACCACCTACTGAGGTACCTCAGTAGGTGGTTTTTTTATTCACTTTTTTATATTCAAAATATTTAAATACAAGAAAGTGAATCCTGTCTATAAAGCCGACAGGAAGGCGTGTCTATTGCGCAATAGACTAGAGGTTGAGAACTAGTCGAGTCCAGAATTGGAACTCGGCGTATTCTGCATCTCCGTTGAAATGAACTTGGGGGGCGACCACCACTGTAATGTGGTTGCCGAGGGGGAGGGCGATGTGAGGCGCGATGGACCAGTTGTCATTGCTGGTATTGAAGGTGTTTTCGGTTTCGATGCCGAGAAGTCCTAAGCCGAGTGGAATGACCCAGTCGACCTGGGAATACCAGTAGACAGTTCCCGATCCACCAGTGTTGATCCACTGTAGGTTGTGCCAAGAGTAGATTGGCACATCCCCGAACTTGGGTGTCAGTTCCAGTCGAGTGTCCAGCAGGAACTTTCCTTCTCCATCGGAGATCACGGTTCCACCCAGCAACTCGACATTCCATCCCTTGCCGTCGTAACGAGGGCCAGCTATGGTGAGCCAGGTGGAGGCTGACGAAGTGATGTTGGGTGCAATGACCCAGCCTGCAACTCCGAAGTTACTTTCGGCAACGGTGTGCTGGTCGTGGAGGAGGATACGGGTATTGAAGTCGTCGGCTTTGGTTTCGTGGGCGATCAAGGACAAGACAACGAAGAGTAACGACATAGTAAGTTTTTTCATGATTTCCCCTCATGTTTGAAAGAGCGTTGTTAGCCTATCTACTTGACAGGTAACAAACAATTATATATAATAAAAGAAGAGTGGTAAATACCACCACGTGGTGTGGTGTGCCACCATTTAGTATAAAAATGGCTTAGATTAGCTATGAATAATATCCACACTTATGCATTTAGATACTTTAGAAGAACTTGGCTTATCCAAAAATGAAGCAAAAATTTATGAAACATTGCTCGCACTAGGTGAGGCCACTGTTAATGAGATTTCGGTGAGGAGTAAAATTCATCGAAGAAATATTTATGATACAATGGGTCGGCTCGTAGAAAAGGGGCTTGTGTTTCAGGTTATTGGAAAAGGAGACAATGTTTATAAGCCAGTTGATCCAAATAAATTGATGGAGCTGATAGAAGAGCGTCAACGCAAGCTCGAAAAAATAATGCCAGAATTGGTTTCGGCGTATAATAATAAGCCACAACTTGAGGCGGTGTATTTTTATAAGGGTATTGAAGGGTTTAAAAATTATTTACGTGATGTACTTAATAGTGGAGAAGACGTATATTTTATTGGTGCTAAGGGGGCCTGGTTTGATCCGCGACTTAAGGTTTTTTTAGAAAAATTTTTGATTAACGCAAAAAAAGAAGGTGTTAAGTATCATCATCTATTTGATTATGAAGTAAAAGATAATTTACCAGAAGTGATGAAATCAGTTGGTAAACCATATAAATTTTTACCAAAAGAATATTCTACACCGAGTATGATAGATATCTTTGGCGATAAAGTGGTTTCATTCACTGGTGCAGGACTTGGAAAAATTTCTGATGATATATCTATTTTTGTAACTGTGTCACGACCAATGGCGACCAGTTATAAAACGTGGTTTAAATTTATGTGGGATCATTGCCCGGCGATTCACGACACACGGGACACATAACACATAACACTTGCGAATTTGTAAAAATAAAAAACCACCTCGACTAACTCGGGATGGTTTGTTTTAATTAAGACGTTAGCTTTAAAGCAAGTTAAATAATCCACCATTGCACTGATAATAATATCCGTTCTTAAAAGCTGGGCATATCAGACATGAATGTTTTCTATATATAATCTTTTCAATGTTTCCTCCAGTGATAGCACAAATTATTTTTGAATCATCTTTATATTTAATTACAAGAATAAGTAAAGTAGTAATTATTAAAAATATAATTAAGAGGGAGTATGTTTTTTTGATTTTTTTTATCATATCAAAAGCAATATTAAACAAATCTGCACCACCAAAATCACAGCAATACCAGCTTGGAAAGATAATTTTTTAGTTTTATGACGAAAGAAGTTCATTGCTAGTAGTGCACTGATTGACCCGCCAATTGCAGACAGTATCCATAGAACCTTTTCACTAATACGGCGATGTTGTAATTGTGATTTTAATTTGTCTAGTCCGAAATAAAAAAAAGTTATTATATTAATAACTAAAAGATATATAATCAAAACCTGAGTTGAGAGGGGTAAGTTTATAAAATATTCTATCATATTATTTATGATGAAATTTCAAATCCTCTTCTGACAATTGAATTAATCCCTGTCGAACTTGATTTGGATTGGGAATATTTCTAAAAACAATGTCGCTATTACTAGAAGCAGTTTTTATGGTTAGGTTGCCATACTTAAAAATTGTTGGAAAAAAGCCACTGACATTTACAGTTACGTCTTGGATACGATATAGGTCTAATTCGGAAGTTGTTCTTGAAAAGAGTCCATGTTGTTCAATGTCTACAATTCTATCATTGGTCACAATCCAAAGATCTAGATAAAAATCTATAAATTGAGAGTAGAAAAATAAATAAATACTCAAGTAGTACAAGCTAGCAAATAAAACCAGTATTGGATAGGAGGCTGGTCCAGTTAGGAACTGTGGGTATAGGGAGCTTGTCATGAAATACAGCGCAACAGGCACTAGACTTAATATAATAAATAAAAATAAAATAGGTATAAAAGTAATAGGATGTCTGCGTAACAGATATTCTATTTTTTCGTAAGATTTTTGTTTTATAAGGTGGGAGATTAGCATAGGCCTTAAAAAATTTCTGATCCAGTTAACCACGTAGAGTTAAATAAAATGACGCTTTGTTGCCAGTCTACGGTATTTACAACTTGCCAAGTAAAATAAAGCGTTAGGATTGTAAGTGTGAAAGTAAAAAAAGTAATAACAAAACTAGCCAAAGTAAAAGAGGCTGTCATTACTATATGATAAAAATTCATAATAGCAAAAGCGACGAAGACTACTAGAAAAACTAGATAGAGAAATAAGAAAGTATATAATGGTATTGTTAACATATGATATTTATAACATCTCTTCTTGTTTTTTAAATTTCTTTCCAAGATTCAAGTGTTCGTAAGCCAGCTTTGTCGCCATCCTTCCACGCGGTGTCCTGTCTATCATTCCGGTTTGCAGTAGGTAAGGTTCGTAGATTGATTCGATTGTATCCATTTCTTCGGCAACAGCGGCTGCCAAAGTATTTAGACCCACTGGACCGCCTTCAAACTTTTCTATAATAGCAGTTAGAATTTTTTTATCAACTTCATCCAGGCCATGTTCATCTATGCTTAGCATTTCCAGTGCTTGGTGAGTAATGTCTTTATCTATTTTACCATCAAATTTGACTTCAGCAAAGTCTCGAACACGTTTTAAGAGGCGATTTGCTACTCTTGGGGTTCTTCTTGAGCGTTTGGAAATCACTTCACAAGCCTCTGGATGAGCATCTAAACTTAAAATTTTTGCATTACGAGTTACAATTTTTTCAATGTCGCTGTGTTCATAAAAATTTAGATGAAAGACATGACCAAATCTATCTCGCAGTGGTCCTGATAGCAAACTCATTTTTGTAGTCGCACCGATCAAAGTAAATTTGTCCAAAGGCATGCGCATGGTTCTGGCAGCCGGGCCTTTTCCTAGTATTAAATCAATTGCAAAGTCTTCCATAGCCGAATATAAGACTTCTTCAATAGTTTTGTTCATGCGGTGAATTTCATCAATAAACAAAATGTCGCCCTCTTCCAAATTTGATAGTATGGCAGCGAGGTCTCCAACTCGTTCTAATGCCGGCCCAGCCGTCACTTTTATATTTACACCCATTTCCTTGGCGATAATATTTGCCAGAGTAGTTTTACCAAGCCCAGGATTACCATAGAGCAATACATGTTCAATCGGCTCACTTCGTTTTTTAGCCGCTTCAATTGAAATGTTTAGTGGGGCCTTTATTTGTTCTTGACCAACAAAATCTCCCAAAGTTTGAGGTCTTAAGGTTATTTCTATCACTTCTTCCTCAACCTGTTCTTTTGGATCAACCAAACGAGGCTCAAAATTGTCATCTAATTTATAAATTTCTTCAGTCATAGTAGGTGTATTGTACCTTTTTTGAGCTTTTTTGACAACTTGGTAAATTACCCACAACGTGATGACCTTTGCAGGTCATTTTACGTTGTGGATAACTAACTTAACAAACTGTGTCTAAAGTCTGCATAAACATCATACCAAGGCTTAATCCAGCCAAAAATATAGTGTCGTAACAATTATTTGGTGGTTAGTTTGGATTTATGTTATAATATGCTTAGCCTGTTTTAAACACAAGATGTAGTGGTTTGAAAAAGAAACCAAACACTATATGTTGTACTGCGACGATTTACGAAAGGCGCCATTTTATATTTTTTAGAGGCGTTTTTTTATCGCTTCGGGGCGTGCTTGTGGTAATAGAAAATAACTGATAAAATAAGTTTCCAAATCAATTAATTATAAATTTTTTTAATAATATAAATCTATGGGACCGACCGATTCCAAATTGATTCAAGATCTTCATCTTGGCCAAGAGACAGATATAAACTTTAAATATAATACAGAAAACGGTCTACGTTTTAAGCGTGTATTTAGCAAAGAAGGGCAAAGCCCATATGATTCGGTAGAGTATGAAAAGCGTTTATCTATCATCCGTGAGCCAGACGGCACAGTCGTTTTTGAGATGAAAGATATTGAAATTCCAAAAGAATGGTCCCAAGTGGCAACTGATATTATTGCTCAAAAATATTTTCGAAAAACAGGCGTACCTGAGTATGATGAAAATGGTAACCAAAAATTAAAAGTGGATGGGTCACCCGTGCTTGGACCTGAGACTAGTGCAAAACAAACAATCCATCGTTTGGTGGGCACTTGGCGCTATTGGGGAGAAAAGTATGGATACTTTGCTAGTGCAGAGGATGCAGAGATTTTTTATGACGAGTTGGTCGTAATGCACCTCAAGCAGATGGTCGCCCCAAATTCTCCACAATGGTTTAATACTGGACTCAATTGGGCTTATGGAATTAATAGCGGCGCTCAAGGTCACCACTATGTAGATCCGGATACTGGAGTCATGACAAAAGCCAAAGATGCATATACTCACCCTCAGCCTCACGCTTGTTTTATCCAATCCATCAAAGATGATTTGGTAAACGAGGGTGGTATTATGGATTTGTGGGTTAGAGAGGCACGTCTTTTCAAATATGGCTCGGGTACTGGTACTAATTTTTCGGGACTTCGTGGATCTGGTGAGTCATTGTCTGGTGGTGGTCAGTCATCAGGGCTTATGAGTTGGCTCAAAATTGGCGATAGAGCTGCTGGGGCTATAAAATCCGGTGGTACTACCAGACGAGCGGCTAAAATGGTTGTGCTCGACATGGACCATCCTGATATCGAAGAATTTGTAGGGTGGAAAGCAAAAGAAGAAAAAAAAGTAGCTGCCCTTATTGCTGCTGGTTATGCTTCTGACTACGAAGGTGAGGCGTATCAAACAGTCTCTGGTCAAAATTCAAACAATTCTGTCCGTGTACCACACAAGTTTATGGAAGCAGTAAAAAATGATGGTTCATGGAATCTTACTTGGCGAACAGATGGTAGTACTTGCAAAACAATGAAAGCCAAAGATCTGTGGGAAAGAGTTTCTTATGCAGCTTGGGCTTGTGCTGATCCTGGTATTCAGTATGATGGTACAATTAACGATTGGCATACTTGTCCGCAGTCTGGACGAATCAATGCTTCTAATCCGTGCAGTGAATACATGTTTATCGATGACACTGCTTGTAATTTGGCATCATTTAATTTGCTAAAGTTTTTTGATATAAAAAATAGAAATTTTGAAATAGAACAATTCAAGCATGCTACTAGGCTTGTTACCACTGTTTTGGAAATTAGTATCCTAATGGCACAATTTCCTAGTGCTGAGATCGCTCAGGGTAGTTATGATTTTAGGACTTTGGGTCTTGGTTATGCCAATCTTGGCTCAGTACTTATGATGAACGGTATCCCTTATGAATCAGAAGAGGCCTGTGCCTTTGCTGGATCTATTACATCTCTTATGACTGCTGAGTCATACAAGACTAGCGCTGAGATGGCAAGACTTTTGGGTCCATTTCCAAAATTTGAATATAATCGAGAAGATATGCTCCGGGTGATGCGCAATCATCGTCGAGCAGCCTTCAATGCTGGCAACAATGAATATGAAAAACTAACTGTTATGCCAAAGGGTATTGATCCTCAACACGCTCCCGCATATTTACTCGCCGCAGCACGTGAATCTTGGAATGATGCTCTGTCTATGGGTGAAAAGCATGGCTATCGTAATGCTCAGACCACACTACTTGCGCCGACCGGAACAATCGGACTCTTGATGGATTGTGCAACTACAGGTGTAGAGCCAGATTTTGCCCTAGTCAAGTTCAAAAAATTAGCTGGTGGTGGTTACTTTCGTATTGCAAATGAATCTATTCCAATGGCGTTAGAAAATTTGGAGTACACAGAAGAAGAGATAAAAGATATTTTAAATTATGCCAAAGGTACGGCAGATATTACTAATGCACCACATATAAGTTTGGAAACACTAAAAGCCAAAGGTTTTAATGATGAAGATATTACTAGTTTGAACAAAGCTCTAAAAGGTGCGTTTGAAATTAAGTTTGCTTTCAATGTTTGGACTTTGGGTGAAGACTGTATGAAGAGGGCTGGTTTCAACAGTCAAGAATATAATGCACCTGATTTTAATATGTTAAAAGCTCTTGGTTTTTCAGAAGAGCAAATTGAAGAGGCAAATGAATATGTCTGCGGTACTATGACTATTGAAGGTGCACCACACTTGAAACAAGAACACTATCCAGTATTTGACACTGCAAACAAAAATGGTAAAAAAGGCGAAAGATTTATTCACTTTATGGGTCATGTTAATATGATGGCTTCTGTCCAGCCATTTTTGTCCGGTGCAATTTCCAAGACTATCAACATGCCAAATGAGGCAACTTTGGAAGATGTAAAATATACCTATGAGCAGTCTTGGAAAATGGCTCTAAAGGCCGTTGCAATCTATCGTGATGGTTGTAAGTTGAGCCAACCTCTATCAACTTCTTCAAAAAATAAAGGTGATGAAGACAAGGTGGAACTGAAAGAAGAGATTGTAGTCAAAAAAGAAGAAGTAATCCAAGTGTCTAGAATGGTAGAAACAGATAACGAAGGTGATGCAATTCGACAGGCTAGTGAGATTTTGAGTCAGCATGTTGGAATTCAAACACCAATGGAATCTTATAGTAAAGATGGTGAGGTGGCCGAGAGAAGAGTTTATTTGCACGGAGAAAAAAGAAAAGTCCCATCAAAGCGTGGTGGTATCACTGTCTCTGCCAAAATAGGCACTCAGCAGATTTGGCTCAGAACTGGTGAATATCCAGATGGCCGTCTAGCAGAAATTTTTATTGATATGTACAAGGAAGGTGCTGGATTTAGAAGCACATTGAATATGTTTGCAATTTCTGTTTCTATGGGGTTGCAATACGGCGTACCACTAGAAAAATATGTAGAAAACTTTTTGTTTACTAGATTTGAACCAAGTGGATTTACAGATCATCCAAATATAAAGAGCTGTACTTCTGTAATTGACTTTGTTTTCAAAGTTTTGGGAATGGAATATCTTGGGCGAACAGACTATGTGCAAGTTCTTCCAAAAGGAATTCAAAGAAAGAAATTTGAAAATCTCGCAAAGCTGGCAGAGACTCAAGCACCACAAGAAGTAATGGATCTGCCAGAGAAAAAAGAAGAAGTAGAAGTTAGTGAAGTGCAAGATCAAGCTACTCTACCGACTATGGAGAAAAAAGAAGTTGTTCAAGACGCTAGTAGTGCGGCATTATCAGAAATGATGGGCGATGCACCTGCTTGTCCTACCTGTGGACATATTACTGTTAGGAATGGGACTTGTTATAAGTGTCTGAATTGTGGGGATAGTTTGGGGTGTAGTTAGTCGGCCGCCATTGTCATCCCGAGCGTAGTTGAGGGATCCCTTTTAGTACTTGAGTAAGTGCACTAAGATTAAATAAACTAAACCCGACTACTAGTCGGGTTTTGGGTATGACAACACTAGTACTTTTACTTTTTGTAACCAAAAAGTAACAAAAAGTTCCGGGGGCAAAAAACTCGTGTTTTACCCATAGAATAATATATTATCTTGCCTAGCGAAGAACACTCAAACAGTTTTGCCCCCAGGACCCCCACGGTGATTCTATGGACTTGCTTAGCCTCTAGAATTATGGTTTAATATTAGTGTTTTAATGTTTATATGTTTAAATGTTTTTATGTCTAAGATCTACACAAAAACTGGAGACAAAGGAGAGACATCAATGCTTGGTGGGAAACGGATTTCCAAGTCTTGTTTGGAAATGGAAGCGATTGGTGAGGTGGATGAGCTGAATGCTGGTTTGGGAGTTTTGATTGCAAAATTAGATAGTGAGGTTGGAAAAAAATTAATACAAATCCAACACAAGCTTTTTGTTATTGGGTCAAATTTGGCCGGTCTACAGACCGATTTAGATAATTTAGCAAAGCTTGAAAAAAAAGATATAGAATATTTGGAAAACTGGATTGATGAGATGGATTCTGATTTGCCAAAACTTACTAATTTTATTTTACCTGGCGGATGTGAAGAATCAGCTTTGAGCTATCAGGCACAGGCAGTCTGTCGCCGGGCTGAACGAGTGATGATTGGTCTATCAGAAAAATACGAGATTGATGAGTTTTTAAAACAATATTTGAATCGTTTGAGTGATCTATTGTTTACATTAGGTAGGTGGTTGAATAAGCAGGAGGGTGTTGAGGAAGAAAATTGGATAAAGGGCTAGGTCTTGATTTATTTTCATTATTTTGCTATAATTATTTCGTTATCCAAATAGATTTTTGGTTTACCGTTTGACAAACGTGTACCATTATGGTATCATGTTTTTATATGAGACCAAGAAAATGGACAAAAATACAGCTAAAAAAAGCTGCGGCAGAATCAACAAGTGTTCGCCAGGTAATAAAATGCTTGGGATTAAGGCCTGCTGGTGGAAATTATTCTCAAATAAAAAAATTTTTAGATTTATATAATATTGATACCAGTCACTTTAAGGGTAAAGCATGGAATAAGGGAATGAAAGGTATTGGTATATACAGGACAAAGTTAGAAGATATTTTAAAGAAAGATAGTTGTTATCAAAGTTATAAATTAAAAAAGAGATTGTTTGCTAAAGGTCTTAAAAAATCAGAATGCGAAATTTGTAAATGGGCAGAATATTCGATTGACGGGAGATTGCCTTTAGAATTAGACCACATAAACGGAGATCATTCTGATAATAGGTTAGAAAATTTGAGAGTGCTTTGTCCAAACTGTCATAGTTTGCAACTGACCCACAGAGGTAGAAATAAAAAGAAAAAATAATAGGCTCAGATGGTGTAACCGGTAGCCACGCAAGACTTAAAATCTTGTGATCGCAAGATCGTGCGGGTTCGAGTCCCGCTCTGAGCACGTAAACTCCCTTTGTGGGAGTTTTTTGTTTGAAACTAATATATTTTAATGTTACAATAGTCTTAGTATGAATATAGAAAAAGAAAAGAAAATTTATTCGACTGAGGGGGAGAGAAGTCATGAATCGCGCGAGTCAAAAGAGGGAGAAGTTAATGCGGAATTAAAAAAGGCTTCTGCTATGGAAAAGGCGGATTATTTGGTTAAGGAAGTGAAGTCGAGCCAACAGCAGATGCAAAATATAGTTTTGCATATGCAAGAAGTGACACAGGCAATCAGGAACCTGCGAACTCAATTACAATTGGTTCAAGACGATAATGATCCAACATCTATTCAACAAGACAAAAAGAAAGTTGAGGAATTAAAGTTGAAAATAAAAGACTATATCGGGGAAGTAGAAAAAATGAGAGGGGATTTGATTCGTGAGGAAATGGCAGAATTAAAAAAGGGGATTGGAATAAATTTGGGTGAAGAGGATTTACGGAAAAAAGCCGAGGCGAATGTGGAGGGAATGATTGAGGGAATAAAGGAATAAGTTAACTAAGCTTTATAAATAAAAATAGACCGTACTATAGTACGGTCTATTTTTGTTTTGTTTATAATAAATTAACTTAGAACGTCCCTTCTCCTTGTAGGAGAAGGACAGGATGAGGTCTAGGGACGAGTGTAAAAACAAAAGTTTATGTATTATATACTACCTAGCTTCTGCGAGACCTCACCCCTAACCCCTCTCCTAAAAGGAGAGGGGAAATTTAATATGTTAGTTATTTTTTAAAAATGAAGAGACCCGCCGTAATGAAACGGCGGGCCCTGAGTTGTCCTGAATAGGACGAAAGAGCGGGGCTTCACTGTGTTGTGCCCCGTAAATTGGCGGGGTGGTGAAGCGAGGGTGTGTTGCGGGGTCGTCGGGTCATATCTCCAGGATCAGGCTGGCTGAGTTGGGCGAGGGGCCTTTGATGAGAGCCATTCTTGGTCTCTCTGCCCTGTTGTCGCCGACCTGCTTCATGCCGAGGTACATTGCAAGCTTATTGGCTTGCGTAGATCCATGGATGTAGGCCAGTGTTGGCGGTGCGGCTCCTATAATTACCGCCAGTTGTCGCGATGGTGCGATGCCGACTTCAACAGCCAGTTCTACGGGTCTGTGTAGAAGGACTGTATCCACGATCATGAGTGCCACGGCAGTCCGCGCGTGGAGCTTCGTAATCGCTAGCATCTCGCGGTCGGGTCTGACTACGATGTTGATGCCGAAGAACATTGCATCATACTCGATGATGATGTTTTGACCGACGAAGACCAAAGCCAGATCCACCTTTTGGATCCATGAGATGATCGACGTGCCCACCTTCTGGAATTCAATGATGATTCTTTCTTCAGTAGTCTGCATGACTGGGGGACCAGTCCCAATGAGTTGTATGGCTACGTCCATCGTAGGTGCGATACCGACCTCGATAGTCGTGTCCATCTCAATGATGACGGGCGTGGTTCCAGACTCCTCAGCCGATGCCGGCGGAGCGCCACAGATCACGATGAGACACGAGAACATAACTGCAAACAACAATCGTTTTACCCACATAAGATACCTCCCTAAGGTTGGTGGGTCATAAATAATGCAACACTGCTATGATTATACTGTTATATCTGAGAAAAATCAAGATTAATATGGTGTTGTAGCGTTATATTGTAGCGAATTGACCACCCCGGCACTGCGTGTCCTGCCCCTCCTCCACAAGGAGGGGATAAAATAAAACAGCCTTTGCGGACTGTTTTTGTTTAAGTGCTAAAGTGTCTAGTTATTCTGCAACTCATTTCTATAATGATGGTCATAAATTGTCATGATAGCAACAAACAGAGCTGCCAGTACGGGACCGATAATAAATCCGGAAATACCGAACACTAATATTCCGCCCAAGGTTGAAAATAAAACTAGCAGTGGATGCATTTGGATATCTTTGCCAACCAGAGGAGGTCTTAGTAAATTATCTATCATACTAATAACTAGAGTACCTATTACTAGGATGGCAACTCCCTGCCAAATATTTCCAAGCACTAGCATCAGAATTCCAGCGGGAAACCAGACAATGACCGAACCTATTGCTGGGATTATAGATAAAGCTATCATTATTATACCCCAGATAAGAGCTCCCTCTATACCTGTGGCCCAAAAAAGTAGCCCTCCCAAAATACCTTGGATACTACCAACAATAAATGTCCCCTTAAGCGTGGCGCGAGAAGCAGAGCGAAATTTTTCATAAAGCATTTTCTCATATTCATCGCCTAGAGGTGACAAGTGCATCAAGCGTTTTAACATTTTTTCGCCATCTTTCAAAAAGAAAAACAAAGTATAAAACATTATAAATAGCATAAAGATAAAACGCAGAGAATTCTGGGTTACGTTTTTTATGTTATTAAGTAAAAATACACTTATAGTTTTCGTGGCATTGGCTGCATAGCCGGTCCATTCTGTTTTGGCTTTTTCTACGTATGGAGCAAGAGGTGTCTTGTCTACCCAGCTGGATACACCATCAACTTGTTGGCTCAAGTCCCATTTGGATACAGATTGATAGAGATCAATTGATTCGTTTACAAGAAGACTGGATAGTAATACTAAAGGCAAGAAAATAGTTACGATTACCAGCACAAGGACGATAAAAGAGGATAAATTAGGTGCTTTCATGTAACGATTGAGCCAGCTGTATATAGGGTAAAACATCATGGCTATAACGGCCGCCCAAAATATTGGATATATAAATGGTCTGAATATATACAAGATTGCTATACTCAAAATAATTATTAGTCCGAAGAAAAAGCTAGAGCGCATTTTATTGAAGCCAATTTTGGATTTATTTGGTCGTGGCATAGAATTAGTTTATTAGTTTAATGGTTTATTAGTTATATTTTATCATAAAAAAGTGCTAAATACCAGTTGATATATAAAATTAATGTTAAAATTAGTGTTCCTTGACAAAAAAATTAAATTATAGTATTATATTGTCACTTCTCGTACTTACGAAAAGTAGTTATTAATCCCTCATTTATCGCATTTTTTCCTCCTTTTGGCCATCCCAAAGGGTCGTGATAGAGAGGTTAAAGGAAAAAGACTATGAAAATACCTAGTATATTGGAGATGTTGCAGGCTGGAGTTCACTTTGGACACCAGACTACCAGACGTCATCCAAAAATGGACGAGTACATCTTTACCAAGCGTAATGGTGTACATATTATTGATTTGGAAAAGACCAGATCAAAAATGGAAGAGTCTCTAGCCGAGATTCAAAAAAGGGCTCAAAATGGTGAGATAATTTTGTTTGTCTCTACCAAACCTCAAGCCAAAGAAATCGTAAAGCAGGCTGCAATTAATTGTGGAATGCCTTATCTAGTAGATCGTTGGGTTGGTGGTCTTATTACCAACTTTTCAGAAATCAAAAAGCTTATTGCTAGATACAATAAATTAAAAGAAGAACAGGCTAGTGGTGAACTTGAGAAATATACCAAAAAAGAACAAATTGATATTGCCAAGCAACTTATAAAAATGGATATTAGTTTGGCTGGTTTGGCTGATTTAAAAAAATTACCAGATGCTTTGTTTATTCCTTCTCTACAGCGTGAAAAAACAGCTGTAACAGAAGCTACAAAAATGAAAGTACCAGTAATTGGTATTGCCGATACTAATGCAAATCCAGATAAAGCAGATGTCTTTATTCCTGCCAATGACGATGCTATTAATGCTATTAAGTTGATGGTAAATATAGTAGCCGATGCAATCAAAGATGGTGTTGCAAAACAAGAAAAAACTATTGGTCAAAGTCCGGCTAAATAAAGGATTTTGTTGGTTAATTTCATTTCTATTAATAAAAATAAAATATGAGTATTACCGCACAAGATATTGCTGCGCTCCGAGCAAAAACAGGAGCAGGTATGATGGATTGCAAAAAAGCCCTAGAAGAGGCTGAAGGAAACATTGACAAAGCTATTGATGGGCTTCGAAAAAAGGGAATTGCCAAAGCTGCCAAGCGCGCTGACAAGATTGCAGCTGAAGGTTTGGTCTATAGCTATATTCATGGTAACGGCAAGATCGGAGTATTGCTCGAACTTAATTGTGAAACAGATTTTGTTGCTAAGACTGATAAGTTCAAGGACTTGGCTCATGATGTGGCTATGCATATTGCAGCCTCAGCACCAAAATATCTTAATCGTGAAGAAGTGTTAGCAGAAGAAATTGCCAAAGAAAAAGAGGTTTATTCTGAACAATTGAAAAATGAAGGCAAGCCAGCTGAGATGATTGAAAAAATTCTTGAAGGAAAAATAAATAAGTTTTATGGTGAGATTTGTTTACTAGAACAACCTTTTATAAAAGACGAAGACAATACTGTAGAACAAGTTTTAGTTCAGGCCAGTTCTGAGATTGGTGAAAAGGTGACTCTACGTCGTTTTGCTCGTTATGAGCTGGGCGAAGGAATTGAAAAGAAAGCCTGTGATTTTGCCGAAGAAGTGGCAGAGCAGATGGGCTAATCATATAAACATTTAAACATCAAAACATTTAAACAAACCGCCCGAGAGGGCGGTTTTTGTTTTGTTGCAATTAAGTGAGAAAAAATGTATTATGTATGTATGGGGATTAAATTAACATTATGATAAGCTTCATTCAAGGAAAAATAATAAATAAAAAAGAAAGTAGCTTGACTGTACTGACAGCTGGCTGGGTTGGGTATGATGTGAGTTTGCA
>Ga0208904_1000181_pt1 | contig 53508 bp, 57 predicted proteins | sample AntAceMetag02UKB_FD_184774 | JGI IMG/M metagenome (GOLD analysis project Ga0208904, IMG submission 184774) | Saline lake microbial communities from Ace Lake, Antarctica - Antarctic Ace Lake Metagenome 02UKB (SPAdes) (version 2) | ecosystem: Environmental > Aquatic > Non-marine Saline and...
GAACAATAATGTTATCAGAATTAACAACCCTAACAGAATCCTTAACAGGAACAACACCGGGACCAACACCCCTAATCAAAGGAAGATTATTCTTAACCTTAACCCAAACCCTAGCATCAACATCAAAAACAACCATACCACCAGAATCAGTTAAATTAGAATAATCAAAATAATTGTTTTGCAGAACATACATGGAAACATTAGCATCTTCAACTTGGTTACCCAAATGATCAGTAATACTAAGAGTAACATCACGAAAAGGACCAGCAAAAACAACAACAGAACAAACTAGAAAAAACATTAATATATTAAATGCCATCAGTAGTTTCTTATTCATAGACAATAATAAGCAATAATCATTTAAAAACTTTTTCCAAAGCTAATCACTATAAAGTGATAATACCAAATAATCAACTTACAGACTAGGGAATAGGTGATAATACAAAATATTTATAAATAATTCCCAATCCCTCAAGTATGTTACGAGGTATGAATATGGCTGATGATGTTGAAGGAAATGTAAAGATGGTTAGTGTTAGTTCACTACAAAAAGGCAAATCTGTTGTTGTTGATGGAGTTGCTTGCACAGTTAGTGACATGAGCATTTCAAGACCAGGAAAACACGGTCACGCAAAAGTTAATCTTACTGCAGTTGGTATGATTGATGGAAAAAAGAGAAATATCATTATGCCAGGACACGATAAAATTGCTGCACCAGTTATTGAAAACAAAAGTGCTCAAGTCCTATCTATCTCAGGAAACACAGTAAATGTTATGGACACAGAATCATATGAAACATTTGATCTTACAATACCAGATGAACTAAAAAATGATGTTGTTGACGGCTGCGCTATAATGTATGCAATCATCCTTGATGCAAAAATAATAAAATCAGTTAAATCAGAGTAATAAAATGGCAAAATTCCCAGAAGCAGAAGCAAGATTATTCAAGAACGTATTTGTTTGTAAGAAATGCAAATCTAAAATCAAAGCACCAAACATGAAAGTTATTCTTGGTAAAATCGCATGTAGAAAATGCGGGTCAAAACAATTGAGACCTGTTAAGAAAAAATAAATTATTATTTTTTTATTATTGTTATAGTATTCTAAAAAATCACCTTAAGGCGAGCTAATTAGAGATTTATATTTAGTGCGTTGTCGAGGGTCGTGTCTTACGGACCGACAGCACAATAAAAATTACAAGAGATTTAGCGAGAGGTGATATTCTAAAAAAAGAAAAAATAAAAGACTAACTAAAAAGTCTTTCCATTGCAATTAAATATATTCTCTATAGAAAGCTCTGCAGGAAGAGAAGCAAGAGATCGTGGATGAGTAACCTTTTCTTTTTCCTTAACCTCTTGCGCAGGAGCAAGAGTTTGTTGTTTTTCTTGAACATCTACCACTTCTTCTGGTTGTTCTCTAACAACAGACATCTTCTCAAGCATAGTGAGTTTTTGTTCCATTTCATTGACACCTTTTATTACATCATTCATCTTTTTTGTCATTGCAGAAAGATGTTCATCATGTCTAGAGACTTGCTCTTTCATGTAATCTTTGATGCTTTTTATCTCACCATCATAGTTCGCAACCTCTTTTTCCTGGTACTTTGACGTTAGAGCCAGTTCCTCGCCACCACTTGTTTTAATATTAGAAGAAAAAGCTGGTTCTTCCCTTGTGGGCATAAGATGTCCATTGGGGGCAGAGCCTGCACTCATTATGGAATTTAAAGAATCTTCAGTTAATAGATTTCTAAGATCATTTGACAACACAACCATTTTTTTATCACCAATTTTTCGTATTTAAATATTTATAAAGAACATATTAGTAAACTTCTTTATATACTTTTCTATTCTGATATGGTAATTAGTATACCAATATGGTTAAAGATATGTAATTTGATAAATTCATTCAACAAGTTTTATAAATAATAATTTGGAAATTTAGAATATGCTTTCGAAAAATAAATTGGTGAGAAATCTGAGCTACATTCTAATAATATTACTTTTAATAGGTTCAGTATCTGCAACAGATAACCTTCTAAGCGGATCAGATTACCCTTTTAATTACAAAACACTAAACATTGATTTAGATATAATCGGAAACATTACACTAACAGGCCAGTATGTAATGGTAAATAGAGTAGATATAAAACTAAATCAATTTCCAAAACAAAGTGAAAACAGGGTGTTTGATTTTTTCAATCCCTATCCAACATATCAGCAAACAGATGAAAGTGTAAATTTCTTTTACACAAGCAATAATATACAAGAGAATTTAGCATACCAAATATTCTCAAGGTTTACTAATTCAAAAGACAAAAAAAAGATAACAAAAGACCCTAATTTTCCAATAGCTTCAATTGGATCACAATACAGTGAGTATTTATTAGAAACAGAAAATATTGATTCCACACCGAGCATGAAATCAAAAGCATCAAGTCTTGTCAGAAATTCAGACGGAGTGTTTCATGCAGCAGTAGAAATTGCTAAATGGGTTAATGAAAATATTGAGTATGAAATAAATTATGAAACAGAAAATAATATTAAAAAAGCGTCATGGGCTTATGAAAACAGAAAGGGGGTATGCGATGAGAAAACTGCAGTATTTATCTCAATGGCAAGATATGTTGGAATTCCAACAAGATATATTTCTGGAATCGCATACACAAACATCCTAAAAGAATTTGGTCATCATGCATGGGCAGAAACGTATTTCCCTGACTATGGTTGGGTTCCTTTTGATGTAACCTATGGACAATTTGGATGGACTGATTCATCACACATTTCACTATCAAAATCCATAGATTCAAAATTAAGCACAGTTGAAGTAACTTCAACAGGAACAGGAAATTCTAACGTAATAATGGGGCCTGTAGATTTTCAAACAAAGGTTATTAAAACAGGAACTTATAGTTTCCCTGATGTAAACATTGAACTTAAGAAACTATCTGATGAAATAGGTTATGGATCATATAATGTTATTGAAGCAGAAATTACAAACAATGAAGAAGGTTATAGTGTAATTGAAATATTTACAAGCAAAGTTGAAGGCATGGAATTCCTCGACAACAATAAAAGATTTATTCTTATTCCACCAAAAAAATCAGAAACAGTTGCATGGGCAATAAAAGTAAGTAACGAACTTGAAAGCGGTGCATCATACAGATTTCCATTCAATGTTTATCTAACAACAAATCAATCTAAAACAACTTATTTTAATGTTACAAGTAAAGGAATAATTTACTCTGAAACCTATATTAACAATCTAATGAACAACTTTGATGATAGTCAGATAAATGCTTATGCAGAATTCATAGAAACAGATTGTAACATCAACAGAATCTTTATAACAAATGAAACTTCAACAATAAATTGTACATTAAACAATAATGCAGTTGACGAATTGGACATAATAGAACTTTGTTTTCAAAGTGAATGCAAAACTGTTGACTTTGGAGAGGAAATAGAAACAAATATTGAGTTTAATCCAATTTTCAAAGAAATTGGTCTGCAAACACTAATACTAAACATTTCAAATAATAACATTCACAAGAATGAATATCTTAACTTTAACATTAAAGATGCACCTATAATTGAAACAAACATAACTGCACCAGAAACTGCACTCTTCGATGATTTATTTTATATAAACATAGACTTAAAAGTTAATTCACACTCAAGACCAAAGAAACTAAAAGTTTTATTTAGTGGCTCTGGAAGAGAACAAGAATGGAATTTTGCAAGTTTTGATATTGATCAACGAATTAGTATAGAAACAAAAGGTAAAGATTTATTTAAAGATGATAACACATTTATTGTAAACTTGCAATGGCAAGATGATCTAAGAAGAAACTATACTGAAGAACAAGAGATAAAAATAAAACTAATTGACTTAAATTACTGGCAAGAACTTTACGCTTTTGTTAATAAAATAGTAAACAATTAAAATGGTCTTACTAAGTGGCTCTGAAATAATTGACATAATTTTTATGACAGCAATTATTGGATTAATTTTTATGGATTTTTTTAAAATCAAAACTCCAGGAAGAAAACCTTGGGTCACTGCATTAACACAAAAATGGTTTAACAAACAGGCATTTCTAACGTCAATAATAATTATTGCACCAGCAATAATTCTTCATGAGTTTGGGCACAAATTTGTTGCAATGTCATTTGGGCTTACTGCAAGTTTCAATGCAGCATACGGATGGTTAATTTTTGCATTCATACTTAAATTTATAATTCCAGGATTTATATTCTTAGTTCCCGCATATGTTTCAATAAGTGCAGGGGCCACCCCACTACAAGGATCAATGATTGCATTTGCAGGACCATTAATTAACCTAATAATTTTTGGCGCATTAGCATTATTTTTCATATATGCAAAAAGTAAAAAATTGCAAATAAAAAGAAAAACTATAATGATACTTCTCTTCACAAAAAAAGTTAATCTATTTTTATTTATATTTAATATGCTACCAATACCTGGCTTTGATGGGTTCCATGTATTCAGTGGTCTAATCAAGGCGTTTTTCTAATTTTAAATATATTTCCGAGTATAAACAAAATTGTTTCGGAATTCTATAGCAAATTTATTTATTAATTGAATAAAACCTAGTTCTTATGGTAAACAAAGAAATTATTGAGAAAGAAAAAGAATTTGAGGATGAAAAATCACTCGAAGAATTACTAGTTGAAAAAAATTACAAGATAAACCCTTTAATCTTAGATAGAATGATTAAAGAAGTAATGATTCTAAAAAAATATGAATCTGAATCTGCAGGAAGAGAATTTCTAAAACAAAAGCTAAATAATGATGAAGATATTACTAAATTTAGACACAATAATAGTGTAACAATACAAAAGAACTACAATAACATTGTTCTAAAAAACTTAAAAAATCTAATGGAATCAGAAAAAAAGTCATATGATGAACTAATGGGGCCTTTTAGAGATAAAAAAAACCTAGAAAATAATATGACTTTTGCTGAGAAGACAGAGCTATATTTCTACAAACTTTCTGGAAAAGCAGATAAAGTTGGAGAGTTTAAAGAAAGAATAGACGATCAGCTTATGTTAAGATCATTCTATAATGCCAAAGAGGGATTAACAGATAGACTTGATTCTTCAAAAGGATTAAAAACAAAGAATGAAGAAATAATAGACAAAGGAAGAACTTTGATAGAAGATTCAACAGATAATCTCAGAGCAATTCTTGACACACTAAAAGCAGGTAAAAAATCTGTAATAAAATTAAAGAGTGAAAAAGGAGAAATACTAGAAGATTTATCTAAAGAAGAATATAACCAATCAACAGGACTATATAATAAAAAAAGAGATCAAGTAAGTAAATTAAGTAGAGATATAAACAGAATCCATGAAGAGGGATTAATATCACTAGAAGATGCAGAAGATTTAGAAGCAGAAATAATTGAATACACAAAAGATGTTAATGAAAAAAATCAGCTTAAAAACTTCTACAAAAATTTAGCACGAATTTATACTAGACGAATTAAAATAATATCTAATATTATAATAAAAATAAATGAAGGGTTGTCGTTTAAGGTTGCATATGAGGAGGCAAAGGCGTTTACAAAAAATGATAACGCATTCACAATATATGAGAAAATAAAAAAAGATCAATACAGTAAACACAATGAAGAATTCTTTAGCTTTAAAGTTCCACATAGAGAAAATGAACTTCAAGTCATTAACCATGGTAAAAAAGATATGGACTATAATGTTCTAATAAGTGAAGGAATTAATAAAATAGGCTCATTTTTGTCAAAAATCCCCCAAACGTATAAGTAAAGAAGTTATGTTGCTGCCCTAAGGTGAGCTGGGGTAAATAATCAAATTGAATGCGTTGTCAGGGATGCACCCCACGGGCAAACAGCACAAACAAAGCCCATATTAATTCAGCGAAAGGCAACAACATAATCTCGAAAAACCATAGAAAGTTCCAAAAAATTATATATTCTAAAGTATATAATGAAATATAAGCAATAAGTGACCTTGAGGTGAGGGAACTTAATGAAATGGTGAAAAATAAAATATTACTAAATTTTATAAAAGATCACGACTACCAAAAAAAATTATTCAACCGATACGCCAATGCAAAAAAGATAGATGCAACAGAAACAACCGACATATACAATGATTTACGCAATTCTTTAAAGAGACACGATAGTAAAGATAGTGTTGTTTATTCTGATTCTGCATACACTAATTCTAAACTAAAGGATTTGATTCAGATTGCGGACAAACAATCAAGAAAATTAATGGAACTTCTTGAAGATATTTTTCTAAGTGAAACAAAAAAAGAAACAATAGAGAAACTTAAAGAGTTTAAAGAACTTTTAAACAAGAAAGCCACAATAGGAGAAAAACAAATATTTCCACTTATTGATATACAAATGAGCAAGAATGGATCCTCATCAGCAATAATTGATGATTTAGACATGTATGACCCCTTTGAATAAATAAAAAGGTCTTTAAAGTAGATTCTAACTATTTACAGACAACAAATTAATTTAATTGGTGGCACACAAAACCTTCATTTCTAAAACTTTTTAAAGCCAGACTAAACTCTTAAGTTAAAAAATATTTTGAGGTTATAAAAAAATGGCATTTGATAAAAGTTTAGACAAAGCATTGTTTTCAGAGAGCGTAGAATTTGAAACAACCAAAGTAACAATTAGTGTGATGTCTTATAATGAAGGAACACCAAAATTACAAATATCAAGAGAAAATCTTAATCCTGAATCTGGAGAATATAGATTTGCAAAATTAGGAAGAATCTTCAAGGAAGAAGTAGAAGCAATACTTCCAATAATGAAAAAAGCTTTAGAAAAGATGTAATTTATCTTTTCTAATTACTTTACTATCGTAATTTTTTCTATTACAACATCTTCAAGTGGCTTATCGTTTGCACCAGTCTCAACATTACCAATTGCAAATAAAATTTCTTTTCCTGCTCTTAACTTTCCAAAAACAGCGTGTTTATTGTCAAGCCAAGGAGTTTCTACAAGAGTTATAAAAAATTGACTTCCTCCAGTGTTAGGTCCTCTATTAGCCATTGATAATATTCCTTCAGAATTATGTTTTAAACTTGAATCAAATTCATCCTGAATAGTGTAATCTGGATTTCCAGAACCATCACCATTAGGACAGCCACTTTGAACCATAAAATCAGGAATTACCCGATGAAATATTAATCCATCATAATAACCACTTTCAGCAAGATCAATAAAATTTTTGGTTGTTATAGGAGCTTTGTCCTCAAATAATTCAATTTCCATAACTCCCATATTTGTTTCGATAACTGCAGTTCTGTTTCCCATATTTACACATCCTGTTAATACTAATATATTAAGTAATAACACAGTAAAAGCTGTTGCAAAAATTATTTTTTTCATTTTAGTACCTGCAAGAATTAATAATTTATAAACATTATCATTCTCAAAAAACTAATAAATTTTTTGTGACTATTCAATCTTATTGAATACATAAAAACGAAGTTTTTGTATGCATATCCTTTTAGTTAAATAGTAAAATATTCATAGAACTAAGGATATCATTTAACAAATATTGCAAAAAGATGTGAACCAGAAATCATAACAAGAGTAACAAAAAGTCCTGCAATTAGAACACCAACTAAGTTTATCCAAAAAAAGTTTTTTGGCTTTATTCCAAGTATATATGCCGCGAGTGCACCAGTGTAAGAGCCAGTGCCTGGCAAAGGAATTCCTATAAAAAAAGCAAGAGCAATATTTCCATAAGCTTCAGTCTTTGGGAAAATCTTTTCATGAATATGTATGACCTTCTTAGTGTAAATCTTATCAATTACTTTTATTCTTCTTAATAAATGAACAAACTTATCTAGAATAAAATAAATTATTGGACCTAAAAGAATATTTGTCACTACAGAAACAATTACAACATATATCCAAGCATAAGGAACAGAATTTAATGCAATAAAACCATAGGGTATTCCTGCTCTTAATTCTAATGTTGGAATCAAAGTTAACAACACAACAATAAACAGCTCTTTAATCATCTTACTCTCTTAAGAATCTTTATTTTCTTTACTCTAGAAGTAACGTATTCATCTTTTATCAATTTCTCAACTAATGCATTTGGTTCTTTATATTTTCTTTTTAGTTTGATATATAAGTGATAATTTTTATCAAAAATCTTTTTCCTTCCCTTATACTTTTCAATAAAGGCCTTACAGGCGTTTCTTTGCCTTTTTGGTGGACCTCTATGAATCACATATTCACTAAGTTCTTCTTTTTTAATTATGAGATATATGTGTTCAAAATCAAACCCTTTTTCTAAAATATTAAACTCCTTTCTTTTAAGTTCTCTAATTAAAAATTCTTGTGCTTTTAGAATTGCAGTTCCTCGAACATCGTCACTTTTATCAGATATTGGAACAACAGTCAAGAAAACACCCCAATTCTTTTTATGCTTTTCTTTGATATTTTTAATGTCCATTTTTTCAATCTTAAAGAAATCTACAGAGGGATTATCTAAAAACGCTTGAGCTCTACTTTTTAGAATATTAAATTTTTCCTTGCTTAATGCAGCAGTAGCATTTCTCGAGTTATCAACAGGATCAACAAGCACAATAGGACTTCTTAATTTTGAAGGATTAATATTTTTTAGTGGCTCCTTAAGTTTATTGCCAACATCAATAACAACTTTATCTTGCCAATATTTTGTTGATGATACAAAATTAATAAATGAACCATAAAAAGTCACCAACAAATCAATTGAGTGGCCACTTAATCCTTTAATGTAACTTTCTGCACCATATACTCCTGCGGCTTTACAAAATTGTTTAGTTAATCTAATTTCATTAGAAAGATTAGGATGCTTTGAAGTTTGTTTTTTTAGATATCCTACATGCAAAGGACTCACGTCTGTAACATTTTCTGCTTCTCTAACATTAAATATCTTTAGAACCGGAACAACTTCAAATTTTATTCCCCTATATTCAAATTGAAAATAATCTCTTGAACCATGAACTTTTTTATATTTGAAATTTAATTTCTTAGCAACTAATTTTATTATGTGATCAAGATAAATAGGTAAATCTTTACTTTTATACTCTTGACTAAACTTAATAAACAAATCAACATCATGATCTCCTTTTAGAAATGTTCCTTTTGCAACACTCCCACCTTTAGAACATTCCGCGACAATTCCTTCTGCTCTTATTGCAGTGTTAAACCAAGAAGAAACTCTGTTAACTTCTGACAAAAAACTATCAACATATCTTTTTTCTGGTTTGACTCTTGACAGTACTTCTGAAAAGATTTCATTATATTTTTCTATCATTTAATTTAAACTCCTTACCCAAAAGATGAATACAATATACAAAAACATATATCTTACATCACACAAGATTTATAAACAAGTATTTAAAGGTTACTATTTTTAAGAAGTTTATTTATAAACAAAAATACCCTTCTTGCCCTTAATGTGGATATATGTATATTCAAAGTTGAAAAGACTTTTAAATGAAATACGTGAAAAAAGGCTGTTACCACTTCTTGAAAAAGATTAAACAGATTGCAGATAGAATCAAAACAACAATAAGAATATCAATAAAAGCTGTTGTTGAGCTTTCTATTTCTAAGCTCTCTTCAACAGCAGATCCTGTAATTCTCTGTGAAACAGAAACTGTTGAATTTTCTTCATTAATCTCAAACATTGAAGAACTTATTTCTTCAAAATGTCCATCAATATTGACATTAGAATTACTATTTTGAGAAAATGTTTGTGCAGAAGCTAAAGAAATATTTTCAACATACGTTCCAATGGAAGAATTCTTATCTAAAACCCCAACAGGATTTTTTATTATTCTTTCAAAACCTTCAACATCAGTCTCTCCATCAAGTCCAAGACCAGAATAGTAAATTTCTGCATCAGAATAACAATCTTGGATAATTTCTTTTACTGATAATTTATATGCAAACTTTTGTGTTGAAAATTTCTTGCTTAAATAAGTTTTAAATTCTTGAGATTTAGCAAGTTTATTATTTTCTTTTTTACACTGAAACTTTACAGAAAAAACAGTCTTAGTTGTATCACCCTTGTACAGCTCTCCTGCAACCGAGACATAGTTGCCTGAAATTTTTGGTTCATCAAATTCAACAGAAGAGTCTTTATCTTGCAAAACAGACTCTTCACCGTCATTAACAATAAATATTTTTATTTCAGAAAAAGTTTTGTTGTTTATGTTAGTGCAGTTGACAAAACTCAAATTACTCTTTATCACTGCAAACTCATATTTACCGTCAATATTTGCAGTCCATTGTTTTTGATTAGTATTTGTTGTTTCTACTAAAGATTTTAATGTGTTGTTAAAATAATCATCTATCCAATAATTGATAGTATAATAATAAGATTTGTCACTGAGATCATTATAAAATTTTATTGCATCACCACTGCTGAAAACAAATTTATTGTCTTTCAATCTTAGACTAAGAGAGATATTGCAGACTTCAGAATTATTAATTGTAATATTAATAGTTGTATTTATTGAAATATTGACTGTTGTATTAGTAGTTAAATTTGTTGTTTTGTTAATTGATTGATTAATAAACCCCTCTTCGATAATATTATTTATGCAAGGAGTTCCTCCTTCTAATTCAGAATAACCCCAAGAACCATTATAATAAAAATAAGAATATCCTTCCTGCCCCCCTCCAAAATAAACAGTGTCAATTAAAGAATCATTATAATAAAGAAACACTGCGTCTTCAGTATTCGACAAACCATTACCTATTGTTGTACCGACTGAATAAATAGAACAATTAAGTATAGAATAATCAAACTCTTCCTCAACAATTAAAGAAAGGTTACACTCTTCACAATATTGAAGAAGTTCAAGAGTATCATTTGAAACTAAATCACCAATAACGACATTAGAAAGATTATTTATTCCGACAACCTCAACAAACTCCTTATTATTATCATTACCAGAAGGATTAAACATTATTTCATTAACATAGACAGAATTTGCTTCAACAAGATAAACACTAATAATAAGAACTATCATAATATATAATACAAGTTTTTTCATAAAAATAGTAATATCCTAATTTTAAAAAGAATTTACCTAAAACTTCTGAAATATTTATGCTAAAAATCGAAAAATCGAAAAACTGAACTTTTCAGGATATAAAGCAATTAAACAAAAACATTTTTAAATGAACTGGCGTTTCCTAAAGCTAAATTAATAGGTTATAAGTTAAATCATATCAATCACACTTACTGACTCAAAATGATGCATCCCTCTTATTCATTGTATATATTTTCTTATAAGAGCTAGATTTAGATTAAGCTTAAGCTATATTATATTATAGAGAGTCATATCAATGCAATTATAATATGCCCTGATAGTGTAGTCCGGCCTATCATGCAGCCCTGTCGAGGCTGCGACCCGGGTTCAAATCCCGGTCAGGGCGTTTAATATCACAATACAAACCTTGGAAAAGGGGATTTGAACGAAGTTCCGTAGAGCTTTGCTCGAGGTGCAGAAAATCTTTGATTTTCCCGCACAAATCCCGGTCAGGGCGTTTAATATCACAATACAAACCTTGGAAAAGGGGATTTGAAAACACTCAATAATCCCAAAGGAATTATTGGCACCTCGCAAAACAAGTGTTGCTACGGATCCTGGTCAGGGCGTTTAATATCATTAAAAGTTTATTACAGGCTGTTAGCTCAGTTCGGTAGAGCATCCGCCTTTTAAGCGGAGGGTCGCGGGTTCAAATCCCGTACAGCCTATATCAAGATTTGAACGGAGTTCCGGTGGTGCAGAAAATTTCAATTTTTGCGCACAAATCCCGTACAGCCTATATTAATAAGGGGATTTGAAAACACTCAATAATCCCAAAGGAATTATTGGCGCCTCGCAAAACAAGTGTTGCTACGGATCCCGTACAGCCTATAAATTAAAGTTTAAAACATTAGGGGACATAAAAATGGTAAAAACTAAAAAAACTAAAGATTCTAAAGCTACAAAAAAACCAACAAGAAAAGTAGTTAAACCAGTTAAGAAAAAAGCAGCACCTAAACCAAAGGTTAAAAAAATAAAAACCAAATTTGTTGAAACAACATTTGATGTTGCAACACATATTCTAGTTCCAGAACACATACTACTTAATGACAAAGAGAAACAAAAATTATTCGACAAATACAATATTACAGAAAAAGAACTACCTAAAATTCTTATAACAGATCCTGCAATAAAAGGTTTGAAACCAAAAATAGGGGATGTTATCAAAATCAAAAGAAAAAGTCCTACTGCAGGAAACGCAGTTTTTTATAGAGGGGTTATAAATGAATAAGCCAGAACTTGATACTAGAATCTTGATTAAAAATTATTTTAAAGAAAAAGGTTTTGTTGAATTTGACCTTGAGTCATTTAATAATTTTATTGATAATGAACTTCAACAAATAATTGAAGAAAATAAGGAAGTTGAACCGACAATTGTCCCACCGAATGTTGATGAATTCAAAATTCGTTTAGACAAAATTTGGGTTGAAAAACCTCAAATTATTGAAGCAGATGGTTCAAGAAGAGAAATCTTTCCTGTCGAAGCAAGACTAAGAAACTTAACTTATGATGCACCAATATTTCTTGAGGTTAGTTCACACATAAATGGAATACAAAGAGAAAGTTTCAAAATCCAAATTGGTAAATTACCAATTATGTTAAGATCAAAAAACTGCAATCTCTATGGCTTGCCAAGAGAGAAAATGATTGAACAAGGAGAAGATCCTGATGATCCAGGAGGATATTTTATAATTAATGGTTCTGAAAAAACAATTATTAAAGTTGAAGATCTTGCACCAAACAGAATGCTAATCACAAAAGAAAAGCTTGGTGTTTCTAAATATGTTGGTAAAGTATTTAGTGAAGCAGGATCATACAAGATTCCTCATGTTTTTGAAAAACTTAAAGACGGAATCTTTTATTTAACATTTACAAGAGTAAAAAGAGTTCCTGTGATTGCAATTATTAAAGCACTTGGAATGCTTAAAGATGAAGAAATTATGAATGCAATAGACTTAGGAGAAGATCCAAATGTTTTCATCAATCTATTTGAATGTGTTGACTTAAAAACAAAAGAAGATGCTCTTGATTATATTGCAAAAAAAATTGGTATTTCTCAATCAAAAGAAATTAGAACAGAAAGAACAAATGATATTTTGAATAAGTATTTATTCCCTAACTTAGGTATTGGTGAAGACAAAGCATTATTCAAAGCAGAAAATATCTGCAAAATGCTTAAGAGATTTGTTCTTGTATCAAGCGGAACAATTGGAGTAGACGACAAAGATCACTACATGAATAAAAGATTAAAATTAAGTAGCGATTCTCTTGCAGATCTATTGAGGGTTAATATAAAAGTTCTAATTGGAGACATGTTATATAATTTCCAAAGAATAGTAAAGAGAGGAAAATTTCCTAGTATTAGGGTAATTATAAGAGAGAAATTACTTACACAAAGAATTCAAAGTGCAATGGCAACAGGAAACTGGATAGGTGGAAGAAAGGGTATTTCTCAAAGAATTGAAAGATTAAACTTTATACAAACAATTTCCCATCTGCAAAGAGTTGTTAGTCCTCTTAGTTCAAGTCAAGAAAACTTCGAAGCAAGAGCGTTACACTGCACACACCTTGGAAGAATTTGCACAAGTGAGACTCCTGAAGGTTCAAATATTGGTTTAAGAAAAAACCTTGCATTACTGTGTACAGTAAGTCAGGGAACAAATCAAACAGAAGTGATTGAGAAACTTATTGATTTAGGTCTCGAAAAAAATCACAACTTAAGTTTATGAGGTTAAAAAAATGACTGATGTTTTCATTGATAGTAAATTTATTGGGAAGGTCCCAAATGCAAAAGAATTTGTTGACAAATTTCAATCTGAAAGAAGAATAGGAAAAGTTGAAAGGGGAGTTAGTATCTATTTAGACGAAGAACTAGATCAAGTTTCAGTTGAAACTTCTAAAGGTAGAGCAATAAGACCACTAATTGTTATCAAAGAAGGTAAGTCTCTTTTAACAAAAAGACATCTTGAACAATTAGAAAAAAACGAATTAGTTTTTACAGATCTAGTTAAACAGGGGGTTATTGAATATCTTGATTCTGCTGAAGAAGAAAATTCATTTATCGCATTTAAAGAAGAAGATATTACTCCAGAGCACACCCACCTAGAAATAGATCCTATTGATATATTGGGTGTTGTCGCAAACTTAGTTCCATTTGGACATAACATTCAAGGGGTAAGATTTTCACAGGGTTCTAAAAATCAAAAACAGGGTATTGGGTTCTATACTGCAAACTATCTTAATAGAATGGACATGGATGTTAATATTCTCCACACTCCTCAAATTCCCATAGTTTCAACACTAATGTATGATGTATCAGGATATCACAAACACCCATCAGGACAAAACTTAACTATTGCAGTTCTCTCTTATGAAGGTTACAACATGGAGGACGCAATTATATTAAATGAAGGTTCAATAAATAGAGGTCTTTGTAGATCAACATATTATCGACCTGCAATTGCTGAAGAATTAAGATATAGTGGCGGACTTGTCGATCAAATTGGTATTCCTGAAAAAGAAGTTAAAGGTTACAAATCAGAACACGATTACAGATTGCTTGAAGATGATGGAGTTATTTATTCTGAAGCAAAAGTAGTTGAAGAAGATGTTATTGTTGGAAGAACAAGCCCTCCAAGATTCTTGAGTGGTGCAGATGAATATAATCTTACAACTAATATGACAAGAGAATCTAGTGTTGCTATGAAGTATGGTGAAAAGGGAATAATTGATTTTGTTGTGCTTACTGAAAACACTGAAGGAAATAAACTTGTTCAAGTTAGAATAAGAGATCAAAGAATCCCTGAGATTGGAGACAAATTTACTTCAAGACATGGACAAAAAGGAATAATTGGTTTAATTGTTCCTGAACAAGACATGCCATTTACAGAATCTGGAATCACTCCAGACCTTTTGTTTAGTCCAGAAAGTGTTCCTACACGTATGACTGTATCCCACCTTATTGAAATATTAGGTGGTAAAGTTGGAGGAATGAACGGAAGAAGAATTAATGGTACAACTTTTAATTCAGAATCTGAAGAGGAACTTAGAGACGAACTTAAAAAACTTGGATTCCGAGATGATGGTACAGAAATTATGTATGATGGAAGAACAGGTAAAAGATTTAAAGCAAGAATTTTTGTTGGAAATATTTACTATCTTAAATTAAAACATCAAGTTGCAAATAGAATACAGAGCAGAGCAAGAGGACCAATCCAACTTCTTACTAGACAACCTACTGAAGGTAGAGCTAAAGAAGGAGGTCTAAGATTAGGAGAAATGGAGAAAGATACTTTTGTTGCTCATGGTGCATCTATGATCTTAAAAGAGAGATTTAGTAGTGATGCAACACTTGTTCCTGTTTGTGAAAAATGTGGTGCAATTGCAATTCACGACGGCAGAAAAGATAAATCTTACTGTCAACTTTGTGGCGAAAATACAAAAGTTTCTAATGTTGAAATTAGTTATGCTTTCAAATTATTTTTAGATGAAACTAGAAGTTTACTACTAAACCCTATGATGCGGTTAAAAACTAAATATTAGATAAGGTGTTACAATGGAAAATTATGCTTATAAAAAAGTAAATAACATTCAGTTTGGGATTCTGAGTCCAAAACAAATAAAGGAAATCACAACTGCAAAAGTTGTTACTCCAGAACTCTACGACAAGGAAGGTTACCCTGTTGATGGAGGATTAATGGACATAAGAATGGGAGTTATTGATCCTGGCTTGAGGTGTAAAACTTGCGGAGGAAGACTAAAAGAATGTCTTGGACACTTTGGTTATATTGAATTGGCAAGACCGGTTGTTCATATCTCTTTCATAACAATAATATATAATCTTCTTAGGTGCACTTGTAGTGCATGTGGTCATGCATTATTATCTAAAGTAGATTTCAAAAAAATAAGAGATGATCTTAATAAGATAGAAGAAACAGAAGGGTTGATTGCAAGAATGGATCACATCAAAAAGGTTATTTTTAATCTTAGAGATACAAAGAAATGTCCTTACTGTGAAGCTAAACAAAAGAAAATTAGATTAGAAAAACCAAGTACCTTCTTAGAAGAGGAAAAAAGATTAAATCCTATAGACGTTAGAGCAAGACTTGAAAAGATTCCTGACAGTCAATTACAGTTATTTGGTATAAATTATAGAACTGCAAGACCAGAATGGCTTGTATTAACAATCCTACCAATACCTCCTGTAACAATGAGACCTTCTATTACTCTCCAATCAGGAGAGAGAAGTGAAGATGATTTAACTCACAAACTAGGGGACATTGTAAGAATCAATCAAAGACTGTTTGAAAACATTAATGCAGGAGCACCAGAAATTATTATTGAAGATTTATGGGATCTTCTTCAGTATCACGTAACAACTTTCTTTGATAATGAAGTAGCACAGCTTCCTCCAGCAAGACACAGAAGTGGTCAACCACTAAAAACTTTGACTGCAAGAATTAAGTCAAAAGAAGGAAGAATCAGATACAATCTTGTTGGTAAAAGAACAAACTTTTCAGCGAGAACAGTTATTGGACCAGATCCAAAAATTGAACTTAATGAAGTTGGTGTACCATTTGAGATGGCAAAAAAACTTACAGTTCCTGAAAAGATTACTGAATGGAATAAAGATTATCTAAGAAAATTTGTTGAGAAAGGACCAAAAGAATATCCTGGAGCAAATTATGTTGTAAGACCTGATGGAAGAAGAAAGAAAATCGGTGACGACAACAAAGAACAAATTCTTGAAGAGTTAGAACCAGGATGTGTTGTTGAAAGACATCTTATGGATGGAGACATTGCATTGTTTAACAGACAACCTAGTCTTCACAGAATGTCTATGATGGCGCACAAGATAAGAGTTCTTCCTGGACTTACACTAAGATTAAATCCAGCTGTTTGTAATCCTTACAACGCAGATTTCGACGGAGATGAGATGAACTTACACATACCACAAACTCCTGAAGCTAGAACTGAAGCACAAATTTTAATGCAAGTGCAGACACAAATCATTTCTCCAAGATATGGTTTATCAGTTATAGGATGTAACCAAGATAGTGTTGCAGGAAATTATGTTTTAACAAAATATCTGTCTTTCCCAAGGGAAGAAGCAATTGATATATTATTTAAGATTGGTATAACAGACTTTAAAGGATTGCCAAGAAAAGATAAGATTAGTGGTGAAGAATTATTCTCTGTACTTATACCTGAAGATTTTAATTTTATAGGAACAAATAAAAAAGGAGAAGAAGTTCACATAACTAATGGTAAACTTGAAGGTGTTCTTGATAAAAACAATCTAAGTGAAGGCTCTGGTTTATTATTAAGAAATTTGTATAAACAATATGGTCCTGATAAAGGAGTTAAAATTCTTGGACACATGTATAGACTTGGTGTTGAAGTACTAACAAGATTTGGTTTATCTATGTTTTTATCAGATTTAGATACTACCCCAGAAGCAGAAGAAGAAATCAAAGTTCTAAAAGAAAACGCATATGAAGATGTTAATAAATTAATCAAAAGTTATGAAGAAAGAACACTTGAGAATCTTCCTGGAAGAGATATTGAAGAAACTTTAGAAATAAGAATTCTTGAAAGATTAAATCTTGCTAGAAATAACATTGGCAAGATTGTTGAAACTAAATCTGCTAAAGATAGTTCAACAATGATTATGGTAAACTCTGGAGCAAGAGGTAACCTTATTCAACTTGCGCAAATGGCAGGTTGCGTCGGGCAACAGGCGCTTAGAGGTAAAAGAATAAGTAAAGGTTACAAAGGAAGAACCCTTTCATGTTTTAGAAGAAATGATTTGGGTGCTAATGCAAGAGGATTTATCCAAGGAAGTTTCAAATCAGGTTTATTGCCTCATGAATTCTTTTTTATGGCAATGACTGGAAGAGATTCTCTGATGGATACTGCACTTAGAACTCCTAAATCCGGTTACCTTTATAGAAGACTTGCAAATTCTATGCAGGATCTGAAAGTTGAATATGATTACACAGTTAGAGACGCTGCAAAAAGAATTGTTCAGTTCCAATATGGTGAAGACGGAATTGACGTTTCAAGAAGTGAAGGCGGAAGCATTAATGTTAAACAAATAATTGACTTAGAACTTCGAAAGAAGTCAAAAAAGTAAGGGGAATAAAATGAACTCTCAAAAAATTAAAGCAATACTTAAGGAATACAAAAAAGATCTTCCTGAGAAAATATTAGAGGATGTTGAAACTAATTTACCTGCTAATGCAACAGAAAAATTCGCAAAACTTATCCTTGATAAAGTTAAAGATGAATATTTATCGACTCTGGCAGATCCAGGAGAGGCAGTTGGACTTGTTGCAGCAGAATCTATAGGAGAACCAGGTACACAGATGACTCTAAACACATTCCACCTTGCAGGTGTTGCAGAGATGAATGTTACTACAGGCCTTCCCAGATTAATTGAAGTTCTAGATGCAAGAAAAAAAAACTCAACAGAAATTCTTACAATTTACCTAAAGAAACCTTACAGTGAAGGAAAAAATCTAAAAGAAAAAGCTGAACAATTAAAAGAAAGAAAGCTTAAAGAGTATCTTAAGGAGATAACTATTAATGTTGCAGAATTTATGATGACAATATATTTAAATGCAGAAAAACTTGAGAAATCAGGATTAGATATTGCAGTAATTGTAAAGAACCTAAGTAAAGGCACAAGAGGATTCTCACTTAAGCTAAATAAAGATAATACTATCAGTGTTAAACAAACATCAAAAGATTTTAACATAAACAATCTATACAAATTAAAAGAGCAAGTAAAAGAAGTTTATGTGGGTGGAATAAAAGGAGTTAGTCAAGTTCTTCCAATTAAGAGAAATGAAGAATATATTATAATGGCTTCAGGAATTAATCTTAATGAAGTAATGAGTCTTGACTTTGTTGATACAAGTAGAACAATATCAAATAATATATTCCAAATTGAATCATTGCTAGGAATTGAAGCTGCAAGACAAACAATAATAAACGAGATTAATTCAGTTATTGACTCTCAGGGACTTAATGTTAATATAAGACACATAATGCTTATTGCAGATATCATAACAATGGCAGGAAAAATAATGGGTATTAACAGATACGGTGTTGTAAAAGAAAAACCCAGTGTTTTAGCTAGAGCTTCTTTTGAGACTCCAATCAAGCACTTAATAAGCGCAGGTTTAGCAGGAGCAAATGATCCATTATATAGTGTTATTGAAAATGTTATGATGAATCAAGTTGTTCCATTAGGAACAGGATTACCTGGTCTTGTGACAAAAGTAAAAAAGAAAAAATAAATTAGAACTGTTTGAGAAGGATAAAACCGGAGGTAAACAAAATGCAAGAAATAAGAAAATTCTTAGAACAAGGAAAAGGAGTTATTGGCTCTAGGGTTGTTATAAAAAAGCTTAACAACAAATTAATTGCAAAAATCTTTATTGCAAAAAACTGCAAACAAGAAATTAAAGCAGATATTGAAAAATTAGCTAAAATTTCAGAAGTAGAAATAATAAATCTTGATATAAGCAATGATGAATTAGGAATACTTTGTAGAAAACCATTTCACATTTCTGTTGTAGGGGTATTGAAATAATAAAATGGGAATTGTCTACGATGTTAAAGCTATTCAAATAAGAGCACTATTTGAGGGCATTACAAGAACAACTCTAAAAGATTGTTTTGAAAATCAGGATAAAATGCTATTCATAGTAATGCCTGGCCAAATCAGAAAAGCTATTGGTAAAGATAAAAGTAATATTAAAAGAGTTGAAGCAAAGATTGGACAAAAAATAAAAATTATTGAGTACAGTTCAAATGTTCTTGATTTTGTAGTTAAAATCATTTTTCCATTGCAAGTAAACGATATCTCAATGGAAAATGGAATAATCACAGTTAAGGGTAGGGATAAAAAAACCAATGGTTTAATTATTGGCTCAAGAGCACAAAACCTGAGAAATACTGAGTCAATTGTGCAAAAATACTTCTCTGAAGTTAAAGAAATTAAAGTTGAATAAAAAAAAAGTTTGTGTGCGTCTGTGCCATCAATGGCAACATTGCAAGGCAATGATGGCAGGCCAGATGTAATAGAACACGTTACCGCACAAAGTGTGGTGTTGTGTTCTATGGAATAGTAAACAAAGATAAAATATAAGGTAAATTTATAAATAAAATCAAGTTCGTGGTGTTAAACATGGCAAAAAAAGCAAAAGGAATTAATGCAGCAAAGAAACTGCAGAAAAAAAGAAAAAAAGGCCTTTGGGCTAATAAGTGGTTTGTAAAAAAAGCTCTTAATCTTAAGATTAAAGCAGATCCATTAAAAGGATCATCTCAAGCTTCAGGTATTGTTCTTTCTAAAGTTCAATTAGAAGCAAAACAACCAAACTCTGCAATGAGAAAATGCGTCAGAGTGCAACTTGTTAAAAATGGAAAGCAAGTCACTGCATTTCTGCCAGGTGATGGTGCAAGTAAATTAGTTGATGAACACGATGAAGTTATAATAGAGTGTATTGGTGGTGCTATGGGTCGTTCTAAAGGTGACATTCCTGGAGTTAGATGGAGAGTTATGAAAGTTAATGATCAGTCTCTTAATGCTTTACTTCGTGGTAAGTTAGAGAAAGCAAGAAAGTAATGATTGTCATTTATTCTATTTTATACATAGTTTTAAATAGTTATTCAACTTTACAAAGTATACAATGCTTAGAGAAATCGATGATAATGAAGATAACAAAACTATTAACAAAATTGTTGCTGACGAAGAAGAAATCACAAGGGTATTTAAAACACATACAATAAGAGGACAAAAAACACATACAATAAGGGGAAAAGATAAAAAAGATTTTATATTCACAAAGATCAGAACTTATAGACAAACAACATATAAAAATATAAAAAAACAAAGAAGCATAGAAAACCAACAAAAACTAGAAGAGAATTTTAGAAAAGAAATACTAATAACCTATAATTATGAGGGTAATAAAGGACGTATTCTAGAAAAAATTGATAACAAAAAAACTGAAGTAAATATTGAACTTCCAAAAGTAATATTAAATGCCATAAAAGATAGTAGAGCATATGTTTTAATAGGATTATATTTAAAATCTTAAATAGACGACTAAATTTCTATAAATTATAAGTTAAATTTAAATAGTTGACAGTATTTCTATAATTTGGTGATATTAAATGTTTATACTATATGCAGACCACGTAAATCAAGCAAACTATGAAGCTATTAAAAGCGGTAATACTAAATGTGAATTAATTGATGCAAAAATAAGAAAAGTCAACTTTCCACAATCTAATCCTAATGAAGAAGCAATAAAAAAAGGAGAAACCCCTAAGGTTCTGGGTATTAATTTATTACTAAATCTTGAGAATAAAATCCCTGAAAATAAAAAAGTAGATTCTTGTTTTAAGGCACACAAAAGTAAATTTAGTAATGGGGATTTTAACGAATTCCTGCACCTAGAAAAAGACATGACAATTCAAGCTTATGTAAAAGAATTAAGGGTTTATGCGATAGCAATCAAGAAAGGGGCATAATTCACATTTTAACTATAAAGGATACAAAATATCTTCATCTGGTTCAAGTAACTTTAATATTCTCTCTTGCATTTCTGCAGTATTTTCAACATGAGTAAAAACTGCCTTTACTTTTGCAGGTCTTTTACTCAACACTATTATTTTATTAGAATACATTAAAGCATTTGGTATGTCATGTGTGACTTGGATCAATGTAAGGTTTTTCTTTTTCTGTATGTTTTTCAGCTCTTGATAAAATTCCTGTGTTTTCCTCCATTCAATATTTGAAAAGGGTTCATCTAGAAGCAAGAGTTTAGGTTCATTTATCAGTGCTCTTGCTAGTGCAACTCTTTGCTGCATTCCTCCTGAGAGCTGATGTATATAAAAATCTTTAAACTCATATAAACCAATAAATTTCAAAAGCAAGTTTACTTTTTTAGTCTTGATTTTATCAGGTATTTTCTCTTCTTCAATTGGAAAGATAACATTATCATACACATTTCTCCATGGAAACAATCTATAATCTTGCCATATAATAATAGGATTAACCTGGTTTTTTATATTTAGTTTTCCTAAACTGGGTTTTTCTAAATTAGAAATAATTTTTAATAAGACGGTTTTTCCACAACCACTTGGACCAATAATTGATACAAAATCCTTTTCTTCAATATTAAAAGTTAATTCTTTTAAGACACATAAGCTTCCAAAATTTTTTGATAAATTTTTGACTTTAAGCATGTTTTTTCACATCCATCCATTTTAAAAGATATTTTCTTTCAATAAACGCATAAGCCTTAAAAAAACAAAACCCAATTATACCTAATGTAACCATGCCTAAAATTACAAGTTCTATTCTAAATAAATCAGCATTTTGCCAGATAAACCCTCCTAAACCAGTGCCTTTTATTATCATCTCTGCAGGAGGAGTTATCAAAAAAACAAACTGAATAGATTGTCTTAAACCATTACTAATATATGGTAAAGATGCAGGAAAAATAATTTTATTTGTAAATGCTTTAATCTTAAAGTTTTGTGCAACCTCAATATAAGATCTATTAACTCTCTTTATACCATGAATAGTAGCTAAGAAAACAGGATAAAATGCTCCAATAGTTGAACAAACATATATAGGCATCTCATTCAAACCAAACCATAAAATAAATAGGGGGATATAAGCAATTACAGGAACAGCCCCAATTCCTAAAATTAAGGGGTATACCATACTTTCTATTTTATTATATTTCATTAATATAAAACCAAGTAAAATTGCAATTGTTACTCCAATAATATAACCAACAGCAATATGCTTAAGAGTTATTGCAGTGCTTAATAATAATGAATTTATATTTGAAAACAATGACATTAGGATCTTAGATGGTGCTGGCAAGAACAATGAATTAATTATGTTTAAATATACTAAAAACTCCCAAATTGTAATTAATGCAAAAATAAAGAAAAAAGAAAAAAGAAACTTTGTTTTCATCTAAGTCACCTAAGAAACTATAACTGTTTCTAGATCAATTTTCTGATTAATCAAGTCATTTCTTAGCCAATAATCCTGTATCTCTTCAAGTTGATTCTTATCTGGTATTGCATCATTATTAATATAAATCCACCTGGATTTATTGATTATATCTTTATCAATGTCTGTATAATCAAAAATAATTTCTATAACCCTTGTTCTTTCTGGTTTGCTACCTGATTTTGCTTTATTATAAAAAGATGCAGCTTTTCTATAAGCACTTCTGAACTTTCTTAAAGTGTCTTTATCATCAGTAATTTCCTTTGTTGCAATTAAGAATGAATGTTGCTGACCACTCTCTGGAAAAGCACTATTAATTCTCTTGTCATCTAAGAAAACACCAATGTTTTTTTCAATTGCAAGCGTACCAAATGGTTCGTTTATAATACCTGCATCAAGATCTTTTGTCACTAAAGCAGTTACTGCTTCTTGTCTCTTTAATGATTTCATATCAAAATCTTCAATATTAATGTTAGAATTCTCAAGAATTTTGGCTAAAAAATAATATGACGCACTTCCAAGTCTTGGCGTTGCAAACCTCATCTCATTTAAATCTTCCATTACTTTAACTTTATTAGAAAGATCCTTTCTAACAATAATACCAGGTTTTCTTTTTGCAACATCAACAATTATTCTTGCATTACTATCTTCTGCTAAATAATTAAAAGTTCCAGCTGAAATCGATGCTATTGACATATCTAATTGCCCATTAGCAAGTCCAGGCAGAAGATATTTTGTACTCTTTGCATAAATTATATCAACATCTAATCCCTGCTCTTCAAAGTAACCATTTTGTTTTGCAATCTCTAAAACAACACCTTCAATAACAGGAACACTGCCAACACTTATCTCTTTATTAGGTGTATTTATTACAACACGACCGGTCACATTGCTGTTGCTTAAATAGATTAGTATTCCACCGACAACAAAAATCAAAACTAGAATACTCACTATTCCAATATGTATTTTTTTCATTTTATCACCTTATTTAATTTTAATTGATTAAAAATAGAATGTTATAGAGGTATTTAAGCTTGTGTGGAGAGATTTCCACCACAAACCGATAAGTTTAAATATTATATATGTATTCTAATTAATATGAACATTGAAACCCTAGAAAACATAGGTCTTAGCTCAAATGAAGCCAGAGTATATCTTGCTTTACTAGAATTAGGATCATCAACTGCAGGCAAAATAACAGAAAAATCAAAAGTAAATAGAAGAACAGTTTATGATGTGCTTGAATCATTGATTAATAAGGGATTGGTAAGTTACATAATTGAAGCTAACAAAAAAATGTTTGAAGCTACAAATCCTAAAAAATTCTTAGATTTAATACAAGAAAGAGAAAAAGAAATTAAACAAGCAATGCCCGAGCTTCAGGCTAAAAGAAATGCAACAAAAGACAAACAAGAAGTAACAATATACAGAGGCAAAAAAGGAATTAAAACTGTATTTGAAGATATACTAAAACATAATCAATATAATTTCTTTGGAAGTCATGGAAGATCAAAAGAAATAATGGGGCCATATTTTGAGCTTTTTCAAAAAACAGTAATAAAAAATAAAATAAAATCCCAAGGTATTATCTCAGAGCGGTTATCAAAGTTATGGAACAAGAAAAACTCTACTAAACATGCACAAATAAGATTCCTTAAAAAAGAATATGATAGTCCTATATCAACTCTTATTTATGGAAACAAAGTTGCTATAATTGTATGGTCAAATGAACCAATCTGCACTCTTTTCAGAGGCAAAGCAATCTCAAAATCTTTTAAAAACTATTTTGATATTATGTGGGAGATTGCAAAGGAATAAGTAAAGAAATTAGAGCAACATTTTTAAAAAGCTTAATCTTCTAATAACTTATGTCTAAAAGAACTAAACCAGAACAAAATCCTATTAGTAAGAAGTTTAAAATCAGCAAGAAGTTTGAAGAACACTACAGAGAACTTCTTGGTGACAGATATAATAAATTTATTGAATATAGTTTTTCTTATCTTAGAAGATGTGTTCGTATTAATACTTTGAAGATTGGGTTTGATTCTACAAAAAAAAAGACTTTCTAAAAAACTAAAACTGATTCCTATTCCACACTTTATAGAAATAATTTCTATATTTTTTTGCAAGTCTTTTTGATATTATCTCAAATGCAATTGGATTATCACCCCAAAGAGTAAATACTACTCTTGTTTTTCCTATAGTAATTGCTTGAGGCATAATTAAATCTACAAATTTAAATTCAATATTATCCATATCTTTGGATATATTAATAAAAACTTTTTTATGTTCAATGTCAATTATACCTTTGGTAATAATTTCTTTTTTTATTCTTTTTGCATGAAAATTTTTCAAAAAAAGTGCCATTTCTTTTTGTGCAAGTTCTGGTGTTCCAAAAAAAATAAATTCATCTGTATTTTTAAGCTCATTTAAAATATTATAAAATGCACTTTGTATTCCCTTAATACCTTTATGTATTTGAACTGTTTCTTCATTATATGAACCAATCAACTGAGTTATTTGTTTTGATAATAATTTTGCTTCTTGTTTTGTAGTTTCAAGAGCTTTTTGTTGATTTTCAATATAATCTATAATATTAATAGGATTTGTTACAGAAAAGATTTTAATATTATTTTCTAAAGTATAACTTACAAAACCTTTTTTTATTAACTTTTCAAGAATAAGATAAACTTTAGAACTAGAAATTTCAGATTCATCCATAATCTTTCCTGTTGAAGACCTTCCTAACTTAACTAAAGCAATATAAACTCTTATTTCACCTTCTGTAAGCCCTATTTTTCTTAATATTTCTTTTTGCATAAGATTAGAAAGTTGTTTTTATATATAAAGTTTGTTGTTACTACGCACCTAAGGGGAGAATAGGTTTATATACTTAGTGTGGTTTCTTGTATTTACTTACAAGTGATAAAGTGTTAAGGTGAGAAAAATGGAAAATGAAAATGAAATTAATGGAGCAATCATAGAAGAAGAGAATCTTTTAGATTCATTTAAAAAAGCACTTGAAATTAAAGAAGAAGTTGGAGGAAGATTTGCACTTATCCCTGATTTATTAAATGCAAAATCAAACTTAGTTAATTTAAATTATAAAGGTGAAAAAGTTATATACGGAGACTTAGATAATACTGTTACTCCTAGTGTAATTTTTTATGGAAAAACAAGAGAAAATACACCTATACTAATTATAAACAATAATATTGAAGAAATGTTTAAAAAAAATCCTATAATATTAGAAAGATCAAAATTATATACAAATGAAAATATTGAAAATTGCAATCATAAAGAAATAAGATTAATTCCTGAAGAATTTTGGAAATTAGAATCTGGAAATTATGGAAAAATTAGTATTATTGATTATGTAAGTTATGCTAAACAAATTAAAGAAATGGACATAGATGATAATTATAGATCTTCAATAGGTTCAATAAGCTTAAGTTTAGAAGAAGCAATGAACGATGAAGTAATTAAAGCTTTAATTCCCAAAAAAAGAGAATCAATACTAGATAAATTACTTAAAATTACTGAAGAAACAATAACTAATGAAAATACAGTTAAAGAATATAAAAATCTAATTAAAGATAATAAGAATAGAAATGACTTTCTTAAAATAATTTATCTTAAATCATTATTATTATACTCTGGACATTATCTTTATGAAACAGATGATGATTTATGTTACACAGGTAGACTCATAGGATTACATAAACAGAAGTCACAAAGTTTAAGCTATCATGATAACTTCGATAATTTTAAGAGGTATTTTTGCCATGTAGGATTTCTTGAGACTAACGCACTCCCTTTTAATATTGATTTTGATAAAGGAATATCAAATAAAGATAGTTTTGTTGTTGTAAAAGATGAAAAATTACTAGAGAACACTATAACAACTAATAAGCAATATGCACAAACATTGAATAAACAAAAATGCGTAACCACAAATAACAGATTAATACGTCAATGGGCTAAAGAAAAAGAAGCTAAATACAAAGGGACAAAATAATTCAAAGATGAGAAAAATGGAAAAAGAAAATAAAATTAATGGAGCAATTATAGAAGAAAAAAATCTTTTAGGTTCGTTTAATCATGCAATTATAACTAAAGAAAAAGTCGGAGGAAGATTCGCACTTATTCCTGATTTATTAAATGCAAAATCAAACTTAGTTGATTTAAACTATGAAGGAGATAAAATTATATACGCTGATTTAAATGAAACAGTTAGTGCTAGTGCAATATTTTATGGAAAAACAAGAAAATATAAAACTCCTATATTAGTAATAATTAATGATATTAGCGAAATGCTTAAAAAATATCCAATAATATTAGAAAGATCTAAATTGTACAAAAATGATGATATTAGCAATTCTAACCATGAAGAAATAAGATTAATTCCTAAAGAATTTTATAATTTAGAATCAGGACTTTATGGAGAGGTCAGTATTATTGATTATGCAACTTATGCTAAAAAAATTAAAGAAATGGACATAGATAATAATTATAGGCATATTGATGAATCTATAAGTTTAAATTTAGAGGAAGCAATGAACGATGAAGTAATTAAAGCTTTAATTCCTAAAAATAGAAAAATAATATTAAAAAAATTACTTAAAGTTACTGAAGAAACAATAGAAAAAAATCAAATTAAAAAGTATCAAGAACTAGCTAAAGAAAAACGTATATATAGAAATAATTTTCTTAAAATAATACATTTATATTCTGTTATTGACAGAGATTACCTATCAAATGATTATCTAAATTATACAGGCAAATTCATAGGCTTAAGAGAATATGGTCCGCAACATTTAACTTACAAAAACAACCATTTTTACAATCCAGATTATCTTAAAACAGGTATGCTCCCATTTAGTATTGATTTTGACAAAAAGCTATTAGAGGAAGGAAGTAATTTCGTTGTTGTGAGAGATGAAAACTTATTAGAAAAAGCAGTTCCAACCAAACATCAATTAAGACATGTTTTAGATACGAATGAATTCTGGATTACAGATCACAGACTAATACATCAATGGATTGAAGAAAAAGAAGCTAAATACAAAGGGACAAAATAATTCAAATGTGAGAAAAATGGAAATCATAGAAGAAAAAATGCTTAATACTAAGCTTATGGTTCAACATCAAAAAAAGGATTTGATATTTGATGGAGATTGGCCTCCTTTAATAGGGGGATATTATTCTATTCGAGAACATATCCAAACATTAAAAAAATTGGACTCAAATCTAAGAGAAGCAACAATAGGAGAAACAATTTCAATAATTCACGATACTTTTATTTCAAAAGAAAATAAATATTCTAATAATATAATATCTATGTTTCACGAACCATATGGTATTTATACATTTACAGGAACTCTTTATGTTCCAAATAAAGGAATTTATATACAAGACAATCCACAAAAAGACATGCTTGGAAACATATATATGAACGAATCAGAATTAATTAAAAAATTAGAAAATAGCAATTCTTCAGTAAGATTTGTACCTTTTGGATTTAAGACAGGAGAAATGTCACCTTTTGAACTTTCTAAAAATCCACTCATAATATCTTTAGTCGGAAATGAAGAAGGAGCAGATAAACTTGCAAAAATAGCAGACAAATTTAAAGAAAAACCATACTTGCCAACACCAAATAATGGCACTAACCCAAAATATTGGATGCGTGTTTGTAGATTGTCGGCATATATTAAAAATAAAACCCTCCCACCAAATAGTGCACCAAGATATTTCTATATTGACTATCGTTCCTCTTTAGATATCAGGAGTAGTATATCTTTTATGATATATAAAAATAATTAGAAGAGAAAACTTAAAACCAATGATGAAATAAAAAATGAAAAGTAAAAAAGAAGAAATATTTGTGGACACAAAAAGGATTATAGACTTATATTGTCGTTCTAAAAAAATTGTAGATATAACTAAATATTTTGAGTTTTCATTAATTCCAGAAATAATAGCTTTAAAAATAAATAAGTTAAACTCTTTAGAATCAAAAGATTATGTTTACAACCACCCCAATGATATTATTTGCCCTACAAGCATATTTTATGGTAAAACAAAAAAAGAAACACCAATTTTAATTATATTAAAAAGCATTGAAGAATTATTTAACAAAAATCCGAAAATTATAAAAAAAATTCAAAAACAAAATCAAGAAGCTTACAATTATAATATCCTAGAATCAATAATGAAATTAACCCCAGAGGAATTTAACAAATTAGAAAAAGGAGCTTATGGTCCAGTCCATATCATTGATTATAAAACCTATCATGATTCTTTTCAAAAATATGCTAATCTCAGAGATAAAGAAAGAGGGTTGACAATAGAAGAAGCATTATCTGATAAACTCCTAGATGCATTAATACCAAAAGAAAATAAAGAATCATTACTTAAACAATTATTGATAATTTCTAAAGAAATAAATAAATATAATTTATACCACAACGATAATACAAACAACAAATTAGAAATGCTTTTTCTTTCTGAACAACCAGAACAATATCGTAAAATGTTGATAGAAGAAAAGGACTTAAAGATAATTACGATTAGAAATTTATTCCTTGATGCTCCTTATCAGAGAAAAACTAATATTAATGATTTAAATTATACTGGCTTTTGCTTAGGATTGCAAGAATATCCTCAGCAATTTATAATAAATAGGGGCCCAGATTATACTTTTGAGTGTTCAATACAAAGAATACATTTTCGTTTAAATAGTTATAATTTAAGTAATAATTATAGAAAAAGCTTTTTAATTACTAGAACTTCTCCAAATACTTTCAAAAATTTTAGTTTAAATATTGCAGTCAAAAATAGGGGAAAACCTGAAAAGAATGTCCGCCAAATGATAAGGGCAGAAAAGGGAAAAATAGAAGAAGATTGGGAATTTGCCACAAACTACATGAAAAGAGAGCACCCCCATATTTTTGAAGAAAAATCAAGATGGTAAACTTTTAATATTTATCTCAAGCAATAACTGCAAGAGACATAGAAAGAGTTAAAAGAGAACACTTAAACTCTAAGATAGAATAAAAATGACCCCTCAAAAAAAACTAAATATTACAATTATTGATTTAAGCAGTTGGGAAAAAATTTATATGGAAACGTTTAAATAATTAACTGAAAAGTCAATTGATGAAATTCTAGAAAAAATTAATTTAGAAATATATTTACCAGTTAAACTGTTTAAGCACCCCTGTAAAAAATTAATTATTAACTCAAAATACGATCTTAATGTGGACGGAAACTCTTATCCTAATAAAAACTTTGAAATTAGTGAAATAATTAATCAAGATATAATTATAACCCATCCGGTGGTAGTTCCAGAAGATGTTGCTAAAGATAAAAACATAAAGTGGAAATCATTAGATTTTCTTATTGATTTAATTAAAAAAAGTGAGAAAACAATATTCTATTTTTGGAAAACAACTGAAAAAGAATATAATTCCTTTAAAATAGGATTAATTAATAGAATTGATAAGAAGTATTTAGATAATATTCTCTTTGGGGTAATGATACCATATTTACCATCACATTTTTGTAATTTAAAAGATAAAAAAGTCCCATTTGAATTAATGAACTTAAAAGAATATTATTCTAAAAGAAGAAATGAAACTTCTAACAAATAAACATCAACATTTTTAAATAATTGCTACTTCTAACAAATTATGTCTAAGAGAACTAAACCAGAACAAAATCCTATTAGTAAGAAGTTTAAGATTAGCAAGAAGTTTGAAGAACATTACAGAGAACTTCTTGGCGATAAATACGAAGAGTTTATTGAATATAGTTTTTCTTATCTTAGAAGATGTGTTCGTATTAATACATTAAAAATTGATTTTGACACTGCAGTTGAAAGATTAAAAAAAAAACTAAAACTCATACCAATACCCTGGTGTAAAGAAGGTTTCTGGGTTGAAGACAAACAAAAAGAAAGATATGATTTTGGAAACATGCTTGAGCATCAACTAGGATACTTTTATCTGCAAGAAGCAGCATCTATGATTCCTGCTATTGTTTTAGATGTTGAAGAAAAAATGAAAGTTCTTGATATGTGTGCTGCACCTGGATCAAAAACTTCTCAAATTGCACAATATATGAATAACACTGGATTACTTGTTGCAAATGATGTTAGTGCTTCTAGACTTAAAGCTCTTGGCGGGAACCTGCAAAAATTAGGAGTTCTTAATCAGGTAATTACCAATCTTAGCGGAACACATTTTCAAAAAAAGCAAGAATTTGAAAGAGTTCTTGTGGATGCACCCTGTTCTGGCACAGGAACCATAAGAAAAAGTTTCAAAGTTCTTGACATGTGGGCTCCTCGTCTTGTTAAAAAATTCTCTTATATTCAGAAAAGCTTAATTCAAGCAGGGTTTAAAGCACTTAAACCAGGTGGGGTTATGGTTTATTCTACTTGCACCCAGGAACCCGAAGAAAACGAAGCAGTTGTGACTTGGTTATTGGAGAATTTTGAAAATGCAGAATTAATGGACATTGATCTTAAAATTAACAGAAGCCCTACATTCACCAAGTGGGAAGATAAAAAGTTTCATAAGGATATTGCAAAATGCCTTAAAATCTATCCACAGGATAATGATTCAGAAGGGTTTTTTGTTGCGAAGATTAGGAAGAATTAAAATGAATGTTAAAGAAGCAATAAAAAAAAGAAAAAGTATTAGAAATTATCAAGATAAAGAAGTTCCTAAAGAAATAATTTCTGAATTAATTAATGCAGGAAGACTTAGCCAATCAGGAAACAATGCTCAACCTTGGAGATATAAAATTATTACAGATAAAAAGATCATAAATAAACTTAAAGAAAATAATATTTTTAAACAAGAATTTGTTTATACTGCCCCAGTAATTATTGTATGCTGTTCAGACCCAACACAATATCCTCAAGCAAAATTTAAAAAAGGATTTGATGATTCATATGAAATAAGAGCTATTAGAGATTTAGCTTTCTCTGTTCAAAATATTGCTTTGATGGCTACAGAATTAGGAATTGGAACTTGCACAGTTGGATGGATGAATAAAGACAAAATTAAAGACGTTCTCAATTTACCAGAAAAATATATTGTGCCTTATGTTTTAACATTGGGTTATCCTGCAAACGACTTTCCTGCAACTAAAAAGAAAAAAAATGAAGAAATACTTATTTAATCATACTTCACCCACATTTTCTCAAAAACAGATCTATAATTATTTGCAATTGCTTTACTTCTGATTAGAATAACAAAAGGTTTTTCTTTTAAAACATGAATCATAACTAAATTTCCTGATATAGAAGTTGTTGCTTCTTCATTAAGGCCACCAACCCCTTTTACATTAACATTTTTTAATTTACATAACTCATGATTTATATGCCTAGAGTTTATTAATCCTCTTAAAGTCTTCTTACCAGTATCAAATCTTTTTATCATGTGAGGCAATTCCCATTTTAAAACATCAAAAGATGCACCTTTACCACCAAAAAATAACCAGTCATTACTCTCTCTAAAACATTCTTCTAGGGCTTTTTTAAAACCAGCTCTTCCTTCAAATATCTCCACTGAATTTTGCTCTTTTGAAGACGAAGTTATTTGTAAAAGTTTAGGTATTAGCTCATTAATTGCTTTTTCTCTATCCTGTAAATCAATAAGCAAGTTTTTAGGATTGTTAGCTTTGAAGATTCTTTTTTTATCTTTAATAATATAACTTACAAGTCCCTTATCAATCAGATTATTTAATATTGTATAAGTTAAACTTCTATCTAATCCTGATTTTTTTGCAACTATATTTGCATTACATTTACCAATCTTTATTAATTGTAAATAAACTTTAGCTGCATTGCCAGTTAACCCTGCAAGTTTTAATTCTTCTAACAATTCCATATTAATTAAGAACGAAATGTTATTTATAAATGTTGTTACAATTTATAACAACATATCTTTATATAGTTCCTAGCTCTTGTATTAACTTATGAGTGATAATCTAATAACAATAGTAAGGAGTGAATACCAAAAAAAGGGAGAGTTCTTCCTATTCTTCCCAGCTTTGGCTGTTGAGATAGGATTAAATGAAGGTATTCCTTTAGAAACACCTATTGTTAAAAGAGTTACAACAAATTTAAAAAAGAAATCGGAACAAGGTTACTTAAGATGGAATAAGGATTATCCTTATGATTATGATTATACTATTACATCTAGAAATGTATTAGGAATGTTAAATCAGAAAGAACCTGAAGAATTAAGACTTAGTTGGGCTAAAAAAAAAGGAGGGGTTTATACTTATGTTGGGGGTAAACAATCTAAAGCCAATAACTCAGTAGATTTATTGATAAATCTTAGGATATTGAAATATTTAAAAAGAAACAACTTAGAAGAACAAAAATTATATTCCTTTTTAAAAAATAATAAACAAAAATTCTTTCAAGAAGTTAAAACTATATCAAAGTATTATAAAAGTGAAGGTTATTTATTATATCTAGTAAGCAAAGTTAGTAAAGATTTAGATGTTAATATTGATCAATTAATAAAAGAAAAAATCAAAAAAATCAAAAATCAAACTGATTTGGGATTAGCCATTCTTTCTTCTGATTTAATAAATTCTCAACAATATAAAAATTCAAAACAACAAAATTTAGAATTATTTTGGCATCCAAGATTAAAACATCATTTTTCATGCGGTTATTTTGATAATATCATCAAAAGGTGTGTCGAACAGAAATTATCTCAAAAAGATATATTTGATGAATTCACAGCAGAAGTTTATAACAATATAGGAAAAGAATTATATAATTATTATTCAAGTGCAGTAAATTTACAAAAATTATTACAACACTTAAAAATCTCAAGAGACACGCAATTAGTTGAATTGGGTGTTGGAACAGGAAACTTCTTAGAAAAAATGAGTGAACATGGTTATAATATTTTAGGAGTTGATATTTCTGAAGAAATGCTAAAAAAAGCAAGACAAATCACTAGAAATAATCATAATATCACATTAAAACAATTAGATTGCATAGATTTTTTACTAGATAAAAAAGCAAAAGTAATCTATACTAAGAATTTTATTGACTTATATTCTAATAGCACTGTAGAATTCTGGGCAGAATCTAAAGAAAAATCTAATAAATTATTAAAAAACATTAATACAAACCTCCAACAAGAAGGTTATTTTTTTCTTCCTAAAAAACAAGATAAAAAAATAAATGGGAATGAAAAATTTATATTAAATTGTATAAAAGAATCAAAAGGAAGCCAAATAACTAACACTTATTTATATCAAGATAAAAATTTTACTCTACGAAAAACTTATACAAAAACAGGAATTCCTTATAGTCAATTTTTAGACCATACTAGAAAATTAGGTTGGATAAAAGAAAGAGAAACTAAATATTGGATTATATTTAAGAAAGGTGGTTGAAAAATGAAAACATACTGGAAAGAAGACAAATTCATCACAGAAAAAGGAAACAAAAGAACAATAAAAGATTACACATATCACTTCTTTCCAGATTTCTTTAAACCAACTATGTTTGAATATGGGCTATTTATATTTGAATTTTATCCTTCATTAGCAATTGGGCATATAGGAAATTATGTGAGTAAAGGAAATATCTTTATAACAATTGGCTCAGGATTTATACCACAAATACTAGCATATAGTTTTTTTAGAGGAGTTGAATTATATTCTATGATAAATAAAAAAGGGAAAAGATTGCTTGGTTCAAGAATTACAGACCTAAAGAAAAGATTCCCATACAAACCAAAAATAACAATAGAAACAATTGATGATGTGGTTGAAGAAAAAACTTAGCTAAATCTAACCCACATTCTCTCAAACTCCTGCGTAAAAGCATTGGCGATTGCAGGATTATAAATTATAAAAAAGTTTTCATTGTTCTTTGTTAGACCATTTGTAGAATAATTCATACTGCCAGTCTGCACGACAGCGCCGTCAATAATTATGAATTTATGATGCATTGATCCAGGATTATTATCAAAAATAATCTCAATGCCAAGCTCTTGTAAAACCTTAAACTTTGATCCCTTAGTATTTATTAATCGCTTTTCCAAGATTATTCTAACTTCAACCCCTCTTTCATGAGCACCCAGTATTGCAGTAAATAATTCTTCTGAAGTAAAACTAAAAGCTGCAATATCAATTGTTTTTTGTGAAGAGTCGACAAGTGAAACAAATCTGTTTGTTCCTCCAGACTTACAATCACGTGGACAAAGATAGTTTTCCATAATAAAATTATTCATTATAAAGATATTTTCAGTTTTATTTGTCTCTTTGCCCAAAAGAAAGTTTATTTCATTCAAATAATTTTTTACAAGTATTTCTGATTCTATTAAGAAAAAGTTATTATTATTTCTGCTGGTTCCAAATTTAGTTGGATTCATACTCCCTGTTAAAACTTTTTTATTATCAAGCACACAAAACTTGTGGTGCATATATGCACTTTGCTCTTTATAATGAATCTGCATAGAGGAGTTTTCTAAGTAATTTTTATCTTTCAACTTTTTATCAAGAACAAGAATAGTATCTTTGGAATCTAAAACTTCAATTAATTTTTCAAGGTTAAGATCATAGAAAGCGCAGACAACTTTCTCACTATTATTAATAATATCTATTAATCCTTTTTGACAATCATTATATTCACAAAAATATAGCTCAATATCTCCAAAATCTCTATTAAGGGAATTGGTAACTCTATCATAAAAAGATTGATTATCTGCATAAACAAAATTCATTACCAAAAGTGCGATTATCACATAAATAAATAGTTTTTTCATAAAACTAGAGAAGTAAGAGAGTTTTATATTCTTAATTATGGCCATCTCGCAGATATTACGATAGACAATAGAAAAAAGCAACCTTTTTAAACGATAAACAGTAAAATTAAGGTATAGGGTGAGAATTTGGTAGTCAGAAGAAAATCTAAATCTAAAGGTAGAATTAAGGCTAAATCTAAGAAGAAAGTTCTAAAAACTAAAAAGAAAGCGCCTAAAAAAAAGAAAGTTCTAAAGAAAAAGGTAAATAGGAGAAAAATAGCTAAAAAAAAGTTCATAAAAAAGAAAAATGTTCCTAAACATAAAAAGAAAAGAGTAGTTCTGAAAAAGAAAGCAAAAGAAAAACCTAAAAAAGAAAAAATCAAAAAACCTAAACCAATAAAAAAACAAAAGACAAAGAAAATAAAAATAGAATATGATTTGTCAAAAAGAAAAACACCTGTTTTACTAATGATTCTAGATGGATTTGGGATAAGAAAAACAATCAAGGGCAATGCAATAAAACTTGCAGAGATGCCATTCTATGACTCTCTAATTGAAGATTATCCTCACTCTAAACTAACTGCATCAGGAACAGCAGTTGGACTACCACCAGGGCAGATAGGAAACTCTGAAGTAGGGCACATGACCATCGGCGCAGGAAGAATAATCGACACTGATCTTGTTCATATAAATAAAGAAATAAGTTCTGGAAGATTCTTCAAAAATAAACTTCTTCTTGAGACAGTGGAAGAAGTTAAGAAAAAAGATTCTGCACTCCACCTATTGGGATTAACAAGTGATGGAGGAGTTCACAGCCATATTAAACACCTATTTGCACTCCTGAAGATGGCCAAGAAACAAAACCTAAAAAAAGTTTATATTCATTGCTTTCTTGACGGAAGAGATGTTCCTCCGAAATCTGCAAAAAAATACCTAACAAAAATTGAGAATTTTTGTAAATCAAATAAAATCGGGCACATCGCATCAATAATTGGAAGATTCTATGCAATGGACAGAGATAATAGATGGAATAGAGAACATAAAGCATATGATCTTATTGTTAACGGCAAAGGAAAGAAATTCTTAAATCACTCAATCAAGGCAATAAATCATGCATATTCAGAAGGAGAAACAGATGAATTTGTAAAACCCATCCTCATAGATGAACATGCAAAAGTAAAAGAAAATGATACAATAATATTTTTCAATTTTAGAAGTGATAGAGCAAGAGAATTAAGTAAAGCATTTACCACAGGAAAATTTAAAGGGTTTAGGAGAAAAAATAAGATAAAACTAAACTTTGTATGTTTAACAATGTATGATCGGCATCTTAACTTACCTGTTGTATTTCCTCAGAGGGTTCCAACAAACACTCTTGGAGAAGTTATTTCAAAAGCAAATATAATCCAACTAAGAGTTGCAGAAACTGAAAAGTATCCCCATGTAACTTTCTTTTTTAATGGTGGGATAGAAACACCATCTAAAAAAGAATATAGATTGCTTATTCACAGTCCAAAAGTTTTAACATATGACCTTAAACCAGAAATGTCTGCACCAGAAGTTGCTGAAAAACTAGTGAAAATTCTTAAAAAAGAAAAACATAAATTTATCGTTTTAAACTTTGCAAACCCTGACATGGTTGGGCACAGCGGGTCAATCAAAGCAACTGTTAAAGCACTTGAAGAATTAGATATACAAATAAAAGAAGTAGTTACAGAAATTCAATCACAAGATGGAACTGTTGTTTTAATTGCAGATCATGGTAATTCTGAAACAATGCTTCAAAATGATGGAAGCCCCCACACTTCACACACAACCAACTTAGTTCCGTGCATAATTATTGATGAGAAAACAAGATTTAAGAAAAAATCCCAAAGAAGAAACAGTAATACATATATCAAAGAGGGTTCACTTAGAGATGTTGCACCAACACTATTAGAACTATTACACTTAAAAAAACCAATTGAAATGACAGGAAAGAGTTTAATTAAAAGAAAACTAAGAAAACTACTAAAGGATTAATATGACTGAACTAAAAAAGAACATTGGATTTTTTACAATCTCTGCATTACTTATCACCTCTTTAGTAGGAACAGGATTATTTCTTGCTGCATCAATTGGGGCAGGTTTTGCAGGCACAGCATCAATAATTGCATGGATAACTATGTTTCTAATAAGTATCTATATTGCATCGTGTTTTGGAGAACTTGTAGCGAGATTCCCAAATGCAGGAGGAGTATATGAATTTAGTAAAAAAGCTTATGGAAGATTTCCAAGTTTTATAATAGGATGGACAACTTGGCTAGTAAACACAGTTAATACTCCTCTACTTATTGTTGCTGCACTAAAAATTACATTTCCTACATTAGCAGGTTTTTATGTTGTATTAATTAGTATAGGAACAATAGTTTTTATGAACTATATTGCATATAGAGGAATGAAAGCTAGTTCAATTCTGTTGTTCATATTTGCAGGTATAACAATGGCAGTTATAATTGCATTTATTTTCAAAGCAGTTCCTGTATTTGACCCAAGTATTGTACTACCTCTTAAAACAGGAAGCTATTTTATGATATTTATTGCCTTGTTTTTCATATCAGAAACATTTTTTGGATGGGAAAATGCAACATTCTTAGCAGAAGAAACAAAAAGTGCAAAAAAGGTTATTCCTAAAGCATTAATCATAACAACATTAGTTGTTGCAGGACTAAGTGTTCTTGTTGCAATTTTATCACTTGGAATTATTCCACTTAACACACTACTCACAAATCCCAATGCATTTAACTTAATATTATCTAAATTGTTCTCACTTAACTTTATCAAGTACTTTGTTGTAGGAATATTTATTACATTTATTGGTAGTGCATCTGGAAATATTATTTCAAGCCCTCGTCTTTTATTGGCAATGGCAAGAGATAAACTATTCATAGAACAATTTGCAAAAGTTCATGAAAAAAGAGGAACACCCTATAAGGCAATTATCTTTCAGTGTATTGTTGGAATGATTATTGTTTTTGTTTCTCTGGGGCAATATAGAACACTACTCAGCATAATGATCCCACTATCCTTATTCATGTATATTGCAACAATAATGACCATCCCTGTTCTAAGAAAGAAACATTCTGGCAAAGTAGATTTTAAATCTCCTCTAGGAAACTTCTTACCATATGTTGTTTCATTATTGTTTCTTGTTTTTATAGGGGTCTGGTTATATTTTGAACCAAACAGCAGATATTTATTTAGGTATGTTTTAGGATTTATCTTATTTGGGCTACCTGTCTATCTAATGTTGAATATTTATTATAATCCTGGGTTCGCCATAAAAATAAATGAGTGGTTCTCTAATGTTAACTTGTGGATGGAGAATGTGTTTTTTCCTAAAAGATTAAGAAAAGAAATAATAAATTTATTCTCAGGATATAAAGGAAAAAAAATTCTTGAGTTTGGTGCAGGAATAGGAACCTTGACAATGTTTATTGCAGACAAAGTTGGACCGACAGGGAAAATTTATGCAGTTGATTTCAGTAAAAAAAATATTAAGATACTCAACAACAGAATATTAAAGAAAGGACATTTTCACGTCCACATAATTCATGATGAACACATAATAAATAGGGTTCATCCGCAAATAACAAATGTAGATATGGTTTTTAGTGTTGGAATGTTAGGTTACATACAAGATTTAAATAAAGTTCTAAAAGAAATGAGAGACATACTGCCTGATGGGGGTAAAATATGCTTTATTGAATACATGGACTATTTCCACTTTATTCCAAACCCAAAATACCTGAGTCAGAAAAGAATGCTTCAGCAGGTATTTGCACAATGCGGATTCTCAGTTAGAATTAAAAAGATAAAAGGGGTTTTATGGAATTACTCTCTTATATATGGTATGAAGACAGAAGAGCACAACGATGCACCATATATATGATTCACCGTAAAGCTTATAAATATATTTAGAATTCTATGCTTTATGTTATACAAAAATCCAACATATACCTACAGAAGCATTATACAAGCCATTGGGGTTGCAGGAGTTATGATTTCAGATGTTATCGCAGTTGGATTAAAAATGAAATTCCCAGAAATTCCAATGGAAATTGTTGGAACATACATTCTCCTAACAACAATGGGTGCTGCAGCAATTTTATCAAAATCAGATAGTCCCCTCGAATCAAGCATAGACAAATTAACAGAAACTACTCATGATAAATACTCTCATAAAAAAACTGCTTAATCTTTCTTCTTCTCAGAAACAGTTGATTTCTTAAAAGATCCAAGAGCTTCTTCAAACTCTTTTCTGTCAAGATCTAACCAATGCTTACTCCCTGTTAAATAGATTTTTGCTCCTGGAAGATCCCACAGCAACATTCCTGAATAATTGTATGCACACTCAATAATTATTTCAGGAGGTACAAAATAAGAAGTGTAAAGTGATTCCTTTATCATTGATGCATTTATTTTTTCAGGATCAATCTGCTTGTTAACTGCTTTTAATGTTAAGAGTTTTATTGCAGAGATAATTTCATCTTTACCATCATAATTAACTAGAATATTAAGAAAGAAATTATCATAATCTTTTGTTTCTTCCATAAGCTTCTTTATATTTTCTGTTATTTTTATAGGAAGATCAAACCATTTGCCAATAACCATTACTTTTATTTTGTTAGCAGGTATTGATTCATCAGTTTGTAATGAAGTTATTAGAGAATCTATGAATTTCAAATCAAGATCTGTTTTATTCTCAAACATCAGTGTAAAAATAGGAATGTTAAGTTTTGTTTGAATAGCAATAAATTCTGAAACCTTTTTCAGTGCAAGATCGTTAAGGTTTTCATCTTGTTTTTTGTACTCACTAAGACTTCTTGTTGAGATTGCCAGATGTTTGGGAAGCTTCTGTTCTTTAAGAAAATCCATCCGTGAAAAATTCTTTAATATATTTATCATTTTAATTAAACCAACTATGAAAACCTTTGCGTCTATGCCATGATTGGCATTGTTTAATAAAGTTAAACCTGGCAAGGCCAGATATAGCAAATTTAGCAACCTTACAAAGTTGGGTAATTAAATTTGTGAAGTAGCAAAGGCTTTACTAATATGTTTAAATTCAACAAAATTTATAAAGTTTCCTAATGGTTTATAAGTTAAATTAGGTGAGAATTAATGATTGATCCAACTCTATTCATATTAGGTTTAACTGTTCTTATTATCGCTTCAATAACAGACATAAGAATGAGAGAAGTTCCTGATTGGATCAGCTACACTTTTCTTTTCACTGCACTCATAAGCAATCTCATCTTGGGGGTAATCCAAAACAATTATTGGATGATTATTAATTCTGCTGCAGGTGCAGTATTTGGTTTCCTAATTGGACTACTATTATTTTATACTGGTCAATGGGGTGGTGGAGATTCTAAAATTCTTATTGGCTTATTTGCACTTATTGGCTTTAATGTTCAGGCGTTCTATAGTTTAATAATTGGCAACATAATACTTATTGATTATTTTTTAACAGCAAAGTGGTTCTTATTTGTAATTAATTTCGCAATTGCAGGAGCAATTTATGGTGTTCTATTTTCAATAGGTTTAATAATATCAAAAAACAAAGAGTTTTCTAAACAGTTTAAATTAATAATGAAAACAAAAGAAGTTAAAAAAGTGCAGAGAATTATGGTTAATTTTACAATTGCGATAGTAATACTATTTATTATCAACTATACATTAAGAGTTTTTACAGAAAACGTTTTTGTTCTTCTGATTGGATTCTTTCCAATAATAATGTTTTATGTTTGGGTTTGCACAAAGGCAATTGATCATGGTTGTATGAATAAAAAAATCTATGCAAACAAAATTACTATTGGTGACTGGGTTATTAAAGATATCTATGTTAAGAGAAGGACCAAAGATCTTCTAAGAGAAGCATATAGGGAGTTTCACATTAAAGATGATAAAAAACTTAGCCTTCACTTATTCACACAAAATATTGCTCTTAAATATAGAAAACATAAAGAAGGTTTTTTCTCAATGTTATTCTTGAGCGGGAATAAGAAAGAACTTGCAAAGGAAACTCATATCGTAAAAACAATTATGCAGTCAAGTTCTGCTAGTGCAACTATGAAAAAGGCAAAAAACCTAAAGCTAGATAAAAAAGATGTTGGAGAATTTATAGGATTCCTTGATTCTATACACATTTATTTTGACAAATTTCTTGTGTGCGGTTTCCAGACTACTGGCCTAACTGAGAATCAAGTTAAGATAGTTAAACAACTCTACAAAAAGAAAAAGGTTAGGATGATTAAGGTAAAGAATGGTTTGCCTTTTATTCCAAGTTTCTTATTAGGGTTTATAATATTCTATTTATTGGGGTTTTGGTGGAAATTCTTATTTTAAATCACAATTAATCGAAATTTCTCCGGAAATAGCGTATTAAAACTTAAAAAGCACTGCACTCTTCTATTATTTACGATGCTCAGCTTAGAAGACACCATTATTAGTATACCACTGCGTAGTGATAACAAACCAAAAACTTTATAAATAATAAACAAGTAATACAGTAAAATGTGTGAAAAAATATTAGAATATGTAAAAAGTAAACTTAAATCTCAAAACACAAAAATAGTAAATGAGACAGCAAGAGGAATCACTATCAAACCCTTAGAAATAGAAAATGCATTTAAATTACACATTGAAGTTTACAAAGATCAAACAGTAGAAAAACTTCAAAATCTTATACATAATAACTATAATCTAAATACTCTAACCATTATTTTATATAACCAAGACAAAGATTTTCACAAGCTATCTGAAGAAGAAAAGCTTACTGGTATTGATGAAAATGGCAATAGAAGCCATGGAGATAGTATAAGAAAATATACAAATGAAGAAAAAGATAATATGTTCAAAGTAATTAAAGCTCAGAAAATAACATTAGAGTTTTGTCCATGGTTAATATTTTATCAAGAAAACACAGAAGAAAACCCAATTATCAATAGAATTAAGACAAGAAAGGTTATTTATGATTATACAAATTTAACAGAAGAAGAGAAAAAAAGAATTGTGCCTTATAATCCTACACCAGTATCAACAGTTAAGAAAATTGTTGATTATAAAGAACAAATGAAAATTGATGATATTGTTCCAAAACTATATCAAATAGCTGCAGTGCAAGCACTTAATAATCAAAGCAACTATAGAATGCATGAAGAAATATTGTCAAACTTTGTAAAAATATTAGAAGAAAAAGATAGTTTTTTAGAACCAAATTTATACAATGCCATAGATCCTAATTTTTCTTGGAAAAAACTAAGTAAAAACGCAGTAGTTAACCCTGATGAATTTGAAACAATATTTGGGAGGTTTCTTGAAAGTTGTGACACAAAAACTATTAAGAACTTTATAAGAGAAGGTTATGGAAACTACCTAGGTGATTTTGCTAAAAATAAATCAGAATTTTATTTTGAAAAAGCTGCAAAAGTTGAAGTGAAAGTAACAAAAGTAACAAAAGAAGAAGGTAAAGAAAAAGCATTAACAGAAATAAGAAGAGTAAGAAAAAAAATCGAAGAGGAAACTAGAAAAATAAAAGGTGAACATCCAAATATTTATGATAAAATAAATGAAACAAGAGAAAAAAATTATAAAGGTGAATAAAATGAATGATGATACTTATGAAAAATTCAAACCATTAAATATTAAAGAAATAATTAACTATGCACTAGAGCAAGGTTATACTCTACTTGAAGACCAGCAAAGTATTAAAAAGCATCCACTTAATCTTTCACATGAAAATGAGGTGTATAACTTATATTTCAATGGAAAAACAAAAGACAAAAGAGACATCTATTTAAGGATAACAAGTGACACAAATACAATAGGCAACCTAACAAATGAAAAAGGTGGTCTAACAAGAGGGTTAAGTTGTATGACCCATGTTGATAAAACAAAAATAAATAATGCTATACCTGGCTTAGATGATGATAGAATGAAAAACATATTGTGGGCTTATGCACACATTGGTTCACCAGAACTCGCTACAAAAATAGAGATTAATGATAATGGTCTTCCTAAAAATATTTAAGTATAAAAACTAGAAGTCTACTAAGTTTTTCTGCACCCTTTTAAGTTTCTTGTTTATAGCAGAAGAATTTGCATTAATAGATTGTGAAAAAGGATCTGATGGATTAACCATTAATAACACTAGAAGAGATAAGACTTGAAAACTATGGTTAATAATCACCTAAATTCTTTTGAATTTTTTTCTTTTTAATTCTACTATCAACTTCAGTTATTATCTCAGGAACTTTCTGCCCAATCAAAGGAACACCATAAACACCATCATAACCAGGTTTAACTTTTATCTTGCCTTGTCTGTTCTGCATAATGACATCTGCAAGCCTTGCATCAATCTTAGACAGTTCTTCCCTAGGTGCATCTAAAAGAATATTAAATTCATTTCCAAACTTTGCAAGAAACTGATTAAATATTGCCCAAACATATTTTGTTGCAAGTCCTTTGTTATATGTTTTAGAGATTAATTCAGAAAGTGGAACCATTTCATAGAAAGGTTTTGTGTTTTTAGGTTTCTCAGTTTCAGGTCTTGTTGCTAATTTTTCAACTCTCTCAAGAACTCCTATAGTTAGAGGTTTACCACAGACAGGGCAAATATTGTTTATTTTAGCAGCTTCTTTTGGACTTAAACAAACATTGCACTTTCTATGGCCTGTAAAATGATAGATTCCATAATTAGGATCAACTTCTACAGTTCCTTGTAATCCTTCACCTGTTCTTATTGCATTTAGAACATTCTTATAAGTTAATTCTTTTAGTTCAAATATATTTGCTTCTCTTCCAATTCTCCACGGCCAAAAACTATGTGAATCACTATTACTTATTAATTGATATTTATCTAATTCTTTTACTTTCCAATTCATAGGAGGATCAGAAGAAATTCCTGTTTCAATTGCATGAATATGTTTTTCTTGATCTTTAAAACAAGCTTTAATAGAATCAAAACCAGACTTACTTCCCAGTGCACCGAACCAAGGTGTCCAGATGTGTGCAGGAATAACTTCTATATTTTTATTTATTTTTTGCATTTCATAGACAAATTCATTGCAAGGTATTTTAAAGATTGGTCGACCATCATAGTCAACTCTTCCTTTTGTCAAAAGATATTCAGTAATCTTATCAACAACATCAAAGCTTGGTGCTAAAACAACAACATGGACTCTTCTTCCTTTTCCCTCTTGTGTATACATAAGAGAGATTTCTGTCTGCAGAATAAAATTCATTCCTCTTTTAGATTTTAGAATTCCAGAACCATCATCCTGCAGATTTAGTTTTAATTCCTTTATCCATTGTGGATGTGTGAAATCACTTGTTCCAAGAAGGTTTAAACCTTTTACTTTTCCCCACTTCTCAAGATTTACAATAGTCAAGTCTTTACTTGTTGCACGACTAAACCTCGAGTGTAGATGTAGATCTGCGTAGAATTTCATTTTAATATTTCTCCAACCAGTTTAATACTATTGAGAATAGTTCTTTTCTATAACCTATAAATTCATGATCTGCACCAGACACCATATGTAATTCTTTAGGATTAGTTATATTATAATATAGCGTTTTAACATCTTCAGAGTCAATTTTTTTATCTTGCTCAGCTCCAATAATTAAAACCGGACAAAGCATCCCAGAACAACTACTAAAGAAATTATATTTCCTAAACTCAGTAAAAAAATTAGAAGATACTTTAATAATCCCCCTTGAACTAGATAACCGTTCATACATATTAGCCTCAGAATTAAGTTCAAACCGTTTCATAAACTTAGATAAATTATAACCGGGCGCAACCAGGATAATAGATTTTATTTTTGGACTTAAAGCTAAAGAAACAGGAACACCCATGGATTGTGCAATAATAGAAATATTTTCTTTATCTACAAAACTTTGATTTTTAACATAGTCAAAAATACTTGATAAATCTTCTTTTAATTTTGTTATTGAAGTTCTACTATAATCTCCTTCACTTTCACCACAACCAGAAAAGTCAAATCTAAAAACAACATAGTTCTTAGAAACTAATAATTTGATAATCTCATCAAAATAACCTTCGTGTTTCGTGACCATAAATCCATGAACAAGAATTATTGTTTTATAATTTTCTTTCCTAATATTAGGGGTTGCACATAATCCTACAAGTTTTTCACCATACTTGTTTTCTATAAATAATTTTTCTTCTCTAAAATTAGAATTCATAATATCTCCTTGATCTTTTCTTTTAAATCGTCAAGACTATCATAATAAATAATATCTTTAATACTAGGACAACCAAGAATTAATCCAGAAACTTTACTATCTTTCTTTGCAATAACAATTATTTTTTTATTTAATCTTATTGCTTCATTCAACTCCATCCCTTGCCCAGTAGAAGGATAAGATGCTTCTGCAATTATAACATTTGCTTTTTCAATGAGATCAAAAGCTCTTTTATATCTTTCTGCATCGTTACCATTAAAGTTTAGAGTATCAATAGGAGTTCCAATTATTTCTTTCTCTTTAGAAGCCCCAATAAGAATATTATATATTTCTTTCTCTTGTTCATTTTTAGGTAAAGCACCTATTATCAATAACTTCATTCCAACCCCCTAATAAAAACTAATGCTCAATAATCTTCAATTATTAGCACGCCTAAACGAAAACTAAACTTTCAACTTAGAAAGCTTGTTTAATTTAACATTACCATAAAACAATGCCAGTGCAATTATTGCAGTTATTACTTGCAGTGAAGCCATTGTCTGCAAAAAGAATAATGGCACAAAGCCAAGAGAATAAACTAACATTGTTCCTGCAAATATGATTGCTACTTTTATTAGGATTCCTTTTAGTGAGTGCCCTAGTAAATTCTTGTTTTTCTTAAAATACATTTTTGACATAAACACTAGAACAAAGTTTCCTAAGATTATGAATGGTATTAGATAGATTAATTGTGAAGTCAGGTTGCCAAACATCATTCCTCTAAAGAATACTGCTAAGCTTGGTAAAATAATTACAGGCAGGGTTTTCTTTAAAGATGTGTAATATGCACTTCTTATTAGCATAAAGTTTACTATCACACCAACAAGTAATTGTGGATGTCCTATTAGAAAAGGCACAAAGAATGCTATAACACTATTAATTATTACTTCTATATTTTCTCTTACATAATTAAATTTGTATAAATTTTTGTTTAAATATCCCATTTTAGTACTCACCTAAACCTCTTTGTGCAGCGTTTTTCTTAGCATTTTTCCATGCAGCCCAAGTCTTTCTGAAGAACGGGTATTTATCAAAGTTTTGTTCTAAGAATGCTTTTGTTTTAGGATCAGAAGGATAACCACTACCAAAATCAACATTAAACTCTCTTTTAAGATGATAAATTGCCCTATCTCTTGTTACTTTAGCAATAATTGATGCAGCTGAAACACAGGGATAATTTATATCTGCTTTGTGTTCACAAATTACTTCAATATCTTTTCCTAGCTTTTTTAGAAAATAATCTTTGTATGCTTCAGTGTTCACACTTGGGCAATCAAGTATTATAGTAACTTTCTCTGTTCCTAACTCTTCAATTAGCTCATTACACAAGTTTGCAGAAGTTATTGCTTCCAACCAGTTAAGATTTAAATCTGGATCATTAAGTGCGTCATCAACTTCTTTTGGTTCTACAACTTTTACAGTAAACTTGTAGTTTTCTGTTAGCGCATCAAATAGCTGATTTCTTCTTGCAGGAGGAATCATCTTACTATCTTTGACTCCTAGATTTCCCAGATTTTCTTCTTTCTTAGAATCAATTGCAAATGCACACATAACCATTGGTCCAATCACAGGACCTCTGCCAGCTTCATCTACACCTATTAAAATTGTCATTTTACAATAAATAGGCATATTCTTTTAAAAATATTCTTGAATAATGCTTATAACTACTCCTTAGTGATGAAAGAGTAGAAAACTTTATAAATAGACAAAGTTACTCAGCTATAAATAATAAACTAAGGTGATAATATGGATGCTGTTAATCAATACATAGGGAAATTTGTAACATATGTTGAAGAACAAGATAAAAAAGTAGGTAATAGAGAAATTAACTCTAAAACATATAAATCTGAACAAACTAAAGCTCAAAATGTAATAAATTCTACCTTAGCACCTGCTACAACTATATTAAAAGATCAAGTAAAACACATAAATAAAGGCACAAAAGAATTTATTGAAAAAAATCAGGGAATGGAAACAGCTCTTGAAAAAATTATAGATGTAACTAAGTTAGTTGGAGAATCAGTAGATCTTCTAATCAATGCTGATAAAGAAATAGTAACAGCTAATGAATTTAATAACCAATATACTAATATAATAACCGAACTAAAAGAACATACAGATTATTTTAAAGCAATTGGAAAACTTAGATATAAATAATAAATTATGGTGATAATATGTATACTGTTAATAAATTAAACAAAAATATGGATGCTGTTAATGAATACATCAAGAAATTCGTAAAGTATGTTAGAGTAAAGGCTAGAAAATTAGATGAACCAATAATTAAAGTAACAGCAAAACCTATTGAAACATATGAAAATAAAGAAAATAAAGCTAAAAAAGTAACAATACTTATTGATACAAAAATTAGGGATGAAACATATGAGTGTGAAGCCAAGGAAGCTGAAAAAGTAATAGAAGATATTTTAAAACCTGCAGCAGAGAAATTAAATGATCTAGCAGGGCATGTTAGTAATCAAAGCAATCCTTTTGTAAAAAAGAATCTTATAATAGGAACAACTCTTAGAGTAATTGAAGAAGATATAATTCCTTTAGTTAGAGAATCAGAAGCTCTTCTAAACAAGACTTATAATATGGAAATAACAGCTGAAGAATTTAACAAACAATATGCACCTTTAATAAAAGATTTAAAGTTTTATAAAAATTATTTTGAAGTAATTGGAAAACTTAAATATAGAGAATAAATTATGGTGATAATATGTATAATACAGATAGTAGTGATGATTTAGCTGAAGAAATAAACATAAAGGTAAATGTTAATAAAATTATAGATTATATTAAGAGTCAACACGAAAGAATAAATAACCCAACAACAAAATTTACACCTGAAAAAGAATTAGGCCTCCTTGAAAGCAAAATATATGACATATTAAACCCAACAATAAAACAATTAAAAGAAGATATGGATGCTGAACCAAAAAATCACCTTGCATTACAAGTAACTCATTATATTCTTAAGAAACAAGTTTTACCTAAATTCAAAAAGTCAAAAAACTACCTAAAAAATATTATAAAAAAGAAGAAAAACGAAAAAAGTTTTGACAAGAAATATCAAAAGTATTGTGAAAACATAATTTATCTTAAAACATTTGAAGGGATGCTGAAAAAACCGCAGAAATTTTATTAATACTTCTAACTTATTATTTTCAATAACTCATCTAAATCCAATTCAATAAATGCACATGGATTTTTTAATTCTAAGTTTGTAAGAACTTGTGGTGCAATTTCTCCTATTGTTCCGAGAACTTTATTCTTGATTATTATTTCTCCTGTTCTTCCTTCAATAAATAAACCATCTTTTAGCTCTCTTAGTTCAAATTCAGTATTTAACTCTTTCATGAGAGTTGTTAAGATTCTTTTTGCAGTTGTAAAGTTTGCATTTTTATTAGAAATAATTATTCCTAGTTTTTCTTCTTCTCTTATATTTGTTTCTTGCTTAGAATCATGATGAAATGTTGTTCCAATTTCAAAGAGTGCAGCTTCCTGCTCATTTTTTAGATTAAACTTTAGTGTTCCTAGCATTGATGCTGCAAGAGAAGTTCTTAGTGAGTTATACTCTGATGATACAGAACTCAATAACATAATAGGTTTTTCTTTATTATTAATTAGTTTTGTTTGTGATTCTGAATTGATTATTTCATAGTTCTTTATTTCTAATAAACCAAACCCTGCTAACAACTTTCTTAGCTTTCTCTGAAATACATTTATATCTAATTCTTTTGATGTTGATGCAACATCAGGTATTGTTGGTTCAAAATTATCATAACCATATCCTATTGCCAGGTCTTCTACTAGATCAACTTTTCCTAGAATGTCTGCTCTGTAACATGGTATTTCTACTTCTAGAGAGTTTATTCTTGTATGTACACCATGGCCCATTTTTTCTAGAGCTTCTTTTGCATCAGCTGACTTAAAGTTTACTCCAAGAACATGCTTTACATATCGAATGTCTAGATTTATCGTTTCTGTTTTCAGTGAAGGAGTTACTTTGTCCTCGACTTGCATTTGGTAAATTTCTCCACCCATATCAGCCATAACAGTTACAATTATGTGTAAGCATTTTTCTAGAACATTAAAATCAAATCCTGAACACTCTATAAATACTTCTTTTGTTTTTTCTGTTACTCTTCCTGTTAACTCTGAATTTATTATTGGTGGCATACTTAGGATTTGATCTTTGGAATCTATAAATATAGGATATACTTTTGCATCTTTTAGTAGATCTGCATATTTTATTCCTGCAGGATGTTGTCTCAATATTTGTGTTCCTGTCATTTCTCTGTTTGATTCTAGTGGCAGGAACTTTATTTTGTCTGGGGCCAATGCTTTGTAGTGTATTGGAAGTTTTATTTTTTCTAGTGGATAGATTCCTATTGCTAATTTCTTTCTATCTCTTCCAAAAGTTAGGTGCAATTTTTCTTGTAACTGAATTATCTCTTTTATTTTTAGATCGTTTAATTTAAGATTTTTTATTATTGCACACGCAGTGAATGGCCTTACTTGTTTTACTGATTTGTCAACTATAACTTTGTAGTCTTTTTTAGGTTCTTTTGCTGTGTATTTTATTAAACCAATGTCTTTTCCTAGAAATTGCTTAAATGCTCTTACAATTGAATAACCTGACAACATGTCTGGTCTGTTTGGAAAAATCTCTACTGTAATTTCATTATCTTTGATTTCTTCTGGGTCTGTTCCCATCATTGAAATCTTTTGCCTTAATACATCATCATCTAGTTTTAAGCCAATTTCATTCAGCAAATACTTTTTATCTACAGTTATATTTGTCATTTTATAATTTTATGTGTGATTTTATTGTTCTTAATTGTTTAATATCATTATTGTATAAATCTCTTATATCGTGAATATCATAGTATTGTGAGATTGCTCTCTCCATTCCTTGACCCCATGCAAGAACAGGTATTTCTTTTCCAAATAACATTTTTGTTACTTCTGGTCTTATCATTCCTGCACCTCCAAGTTCTATCCATGTTTTCTTTTTTTCATTAAAGTATTCTACTTCTGCAGAAGGTTCTGTGTATGGAAAGTGTGCAGGTCTTATTCTTATTTTATCATGTCCTAGTTTTGCATAGAATTTCTTTAGGTAACCTAGTAGATGAGAAAAATTTGCATTCTCATCCACAACTATTCCTTCTACTTGGTGTAACTCAAATAGGTGCCTCCAGTCCATTGCTTCATTTCTGTAAACTTTGTCTACTTTAAAGAACTTTTTAGGAAGATCTTCTTCTTTTAGATTTGCAATTTCTAGTGCTGATAAAACAGTTGTGTGAGTTCTTAGCATAACCTGTGCTGCAACTTCTTTTTTGAATTCTCCACCCCAGCCTCTGGAATCTTCATCACCTTGCTCGTGCATCTTCTTTACTGCATCAAAAACTTTTGGAAGTTTTGCAGGTTTCACATCTAGGTAGAATGTGTCTTGCATTTCTCTTGCTGGATGATCTTGTGGAACAAACAGTGAGTCCATGTCCCAGAATGCAGATTGTGCTTTTGTTCCTCTCATTTCTTCAAATCCCATTGATAGCCAAATCTTTTTTATGTCATCTATTGCTTCATTTACAAAATGCTCTTTGCCGATGTTTAGCATTGGAACATCAGCATGAATATCATAAGGTCTAAACTTCATTTTTTTCCATAATCCTGATTTTAGGATTTCTGGTGAAAGTTTCTCTATGTATGATTCATTGAACATCTTTTGTCTTATTATGTCATTGAATAACTTTGTTGTCTTGAATGTGTAAACATTTTTAGTTTCTAGTTTTAAGAAGTTTTTTCTTGACTTTAGTGAATCTATTGCAAATCTCTCCTCGTCTGTTAATTCATCTTCATTTATTGGAAAATCTTTTTTCAAGAATTTTTCTTCTAGTGATTCTTTTTCTAGGAATTTTTCTCCTGCAGGAGTTATTGTTAAGATTAAACCATTAGGTGTATTTTCAGTTGCGATTGCAGCTTTCTTTTTTAGTAAACCAATGCTAAATCCAATTACATCTCCAAACTCTTTTTTTAAAACTGGTAAAGAAGCTTGTTTTTTCTTTTTTAGGAAAACTATTACTTGCTTTTCTGGAAGTCCTGATTTCTTTACCTCTTCTCCGTTTGAATCTAGAAATATTAATTTTTTCTTAGTTGCCTTTAACTCTATTATTTTTTTATTGCTCAGCCATTGCAGAGCTCTCATCACTTCTATCTGCTTTAAACCAGAAGCTTTTTGTAAGAGTTCTAGAGTTTGTGGTTTTTTTGCTTTCATTACTTCTAAAAGCTTTCTCTCTAATGGATGCAATGATTTTATGATATTATCTAGGTTTTCAGTCATAGATTTAGATTAATCCAGATTATTTATAAGTGTTTTGATGAAAATATAGTAAAGAATTTAAATCATTTATAAATAATAATTAGTATGGTTCATAATCAATTTAAACAAAGTAAAGGAACTCATCTAGATAAACTTTTTCATCCAGATAAATCTAAGAAGGGTGATGTTGATGAACTTGTTAAACCTTTAATTAATTTGATTAACTCTGATGATAATTATTTTACTACAAGCTCTTGTTCTGGCAGAATTATGATTCTAGTTCCTTCTAAGGTTAAACAAGATGTTGAATGGTTATTCTTTTCTCATGAAGAAGTTAATGCTTCTGAGTTAATCAAAAAGATTCATAAGTTTACAAACAGTAGTGAAAAAGAGATTTGGTTTAAGATTGAAGGATTTATTCTACATGTTGCCTGCAAAGATATTGAATCTGCACAGAGGTTGTTGAATGTTGCAAAGAGTGTTGGTCTTAAAAGATCAGGGATTATCTCCACTACATCTAAGGTTATGGTTGAGATTATTTCTTCTGAGTTACTTGAAACTCCTATTTCTAAAAACAAGAATTTAATGGTTGAAGATAATTACCTAGAGTTTATTATTGATGAAGCTAATGCTAAGCTTAGAAGAACCCATAAGAGAATTAAGAAGTTAGAAGAGGCACTCAATAATTTAAAATTATTGGTGCCGAAAGAACGGTTTTAAAATGTCTGAGATAATACTTTGTGGAAACTTAATCATTGATGATGATAAAATACTTCTCTTGTTCAGAGATAAACACCAGCATTATGAAACTCCTGGAGGAAAATTAGATAGCGATGATTGTATTGATATTAATAATCCTACTATTGAGGAGATTAAGAAAGCTGCACTTAGAGAGTTATTTGAAGAGTTAGGTAATGATATTGTTG
>Ga0208904_1000182_pt1 | contig 53457 bp, 77 predicted proteins | sample AntAceMetag02UKB_FD_184774 | JGI IMG/M metagenome (GOLD analysis project Ga0208904, IMG submission 184774) | Saline lake microbial communities from Ace Lake, Antarctica - Antarctic Ace Lake Metagenome 02UKB (SPAdes) (version 2) | ecosystem: Environmental > Aquatic > Non-marine Saline and...
ATTCCCGCGCCGTCGCCAGGATGGTTCATAGCATTCCCAGTGACGGCCATGATGAACATCTGATCCATTGGAATGCCGTCAACGTATTTGGCGTCAGTCTCGATGTGCCAGTCTCGGGGGTTTAGTTGTCCAGGATGGGATAACCATCGCTTCTTAGGCACTTGAACGGCTTTGTAGAGATCAAACTGGCCTGTCTCTACCGCACCATGAATCTCAGTCTGTGCAATCGTTCGGCTGCGCGCCATACTCATATCATCGAACTGACTCCGTAACCTTCGGGCGATTGCCTCTACTCCCTCCCCCTCGCGCATTCCTGAACTAATAGTTTGAGTGATCGCTCTTCGTGTTTCTGTGTCGATACTATGGACAATGCCTGTTCCAATGTTCTCACCAAGCCGTCGATTCACATAAGCATCAATCGAACGTTGGAAGTTGTATCGCCCGATCCACTCTTCAGGGACCTCAAAGCCGATCTCTAGAGCAAACCCCCTGGCACGCTCCCCACCTTCTTTCATCAAGTCTGGGATGCTGTTCGTATGCACTGCGCGTTGATCGACCAGCGAAGCACTTGCATCAGGGAGAAACGCGGCAGGATCACCGGCAAGAGGAACGTCCTTGCCGTATCGCCGACTCCTACCGCGCGCCCGTGTTGAGGAGAGAACCGTTCCAGCTACTTCAGCCGGTCCAGTCATTAGGATGTCATTCATGTACTGTCCAGTCGCTTCGGGCAAGTTCAGGAACGCTCGCCGTTCGTTGAATGTTCGCGGTTCGTCTTTCAGGAATCGCGCCATCCGCGCCATGCGCTCCATATCCTCTTGCAAGGCTTCGATGGTTGAGAGATCGAACATCAACTTCACTTTCGGATCGTCTTTCATCAGCCCGTAGTTGATCTTCGATTGGATTAGTTGTAATCGAGGGAGCACCGTATTCTCGTAGAAGATCTCTTCTTGGATCTTCGCTACTGCACGGTTCAATCCCTGATCGCGTGCTTGTGCAATCATGATCGGAGGAACACCGTATACAGCAAGGATCTCCTCGCGGTTCATCTTGCGAAGCTGTTCAAAGGCCATCTCCTTGTGAGAGAGCCCTGTCTGTTTGTAATCAAACCCACTGCCGAGCACAGCTGTCTCGAACGAGCGGCCTGTCCCTTTGTGGCTCTCATCCCATCGACGCTTGATACCCTTCGCAACTGGATCGGTCACAACCTTGTCAGTCTTGAGCAATCCCAAAGGCTCTGCACCATTCTCAAAGAACATTCTGTTGTAATCCTGTGCCCGGACATCACCAATCAACACGCTTCGAAGCACCTTCGTTGATCCAAGTCCAAACCAAGGGCTCTCGGGATTGAACTCTTCGAAGTGGATAATGTGATTCTTCTTGAGGGTGACGACACGCCCGCCGCCGTAGAATACCCAGCCAGCAATAAGCCTGTCTCCAGGGATAGGGATCATCTGACGCGGATCGATCTTCGGCCACAGCGAAGTGACTTCCTTCTCGCGATCTGACTTGAACACCTTTTCCCAGTAGGCATTCCCGTCAAGGTCGATGTAAGCAGAGGTAGCGAAGATCAAATCGTATCGCGTCAATTCAGCGTCGTCATTCGGATTATTGAGCAACTCAAGCACAGGATGGCCTTGTTCAAGGATCTCCCCACCCTCAAACTTCACCCACTCTTCGAACGCCTCAGCGTAGTTAGGGATGCCGTGCATCGACTTGTAATCCTGTACCGATGCTATCTTCGGCCTCTTCTTTGGCATACTCACGGCGATGAGTGGAACACGACCACACGCTCTTGCGATGGCTTTGATCGCAGCATTTGCCCACGTCCCTACTCGGTATGCAGGAATGAGATCGGCTGAGTAGCGCGGACGGCTAATGGTCCGCCCTGCGTTTTCAACGACAGCCGTGATGGTGTCTGGTCTTTCGACGCCTCGTGTCGCTGTTGCGAGGCCGCGTTCGAGCATATTCTGAAAGCTCACTTTCTCCCCCTCAAAACAGAAACGCCCCTCAATACGAGGGGCATTCGTCTAGAACGCTCTTCTTCGTCTTCTAAGCTAAGATACTACGAATGGGGGTTTGTGTCAAGTGATACGATGGCAGCACCCTCACACGCTATCTGGATCTTCTTCGGCATCTGGCACCTCCGAGAATAGGTCCAACGGCTTTGCTGCCTTCTGTGCTGCGTATAGGTTGTTCACCGCCACCGCATAGTATTCTGGCTTCAGTTCAATCCCGACGAACTCTCGACCGTGTTCGATGGCTACGTAGCCAGTCGATCCGATCCCAGCGAACGGGTCAAGGATCAAGTCGCCAGGATTGCTCCACAACTTCACGCATCGTTCGATTGTCTCAAGTTGCAACGGGCAGATATGGCGCTCGTCTTTCTCTGTCCGGGCCACTCGCACATTCAGCGTATGCGTTTCTCGGATGTTGTACCATATCGGCCTCGCCCATTCGATCCACGTGTTGTTGTCCATCTCCCCAGATTCAACAGGAGTCACAGGCATTGTGTTATCTCCTGGTTTCTTGAAAACGAGAACGTAATCTGCCAGCGCAGGACGGAGAGCAGATGAGTCTTTGTTGAGCGTAACGAACATCAGCGACTTGGCTTTCGTCCTGATAGCCTGCGCCTGCGGATCCTTGTCGATACATACCTCGCCATAATAGTGCCATCCGCGATCATCGAACGCCTTGATAACGTCACCACGGAAGTCCTTCAAGCCGATGTATCCGTCATGGATCTTCGTTGCTGGGACTTGAGCAACGTGTACAGCACAGTTACGGCCAGGAGCTGTCACTCGCAACAGATCGTCGATGATGTATTGGAAGTGATGGAAGAATTCAGTGGGCGTCTTGCTGTTCCCGAGATCCCTCTCAGTCGGGCTGTACGTGTAAAGAGATAGGAATGGTGGAGAGAAGACGGACAGCCCGACGCTATCCGTGTCTACCTCTCTCAGACGTTCAACGCTATCGCCTAACTTGATACGCCATCCCTCACCAATCTCCTCTGACTCTGCGTAATTGAATTCAACAGCCGCCGCTTCCTCGATCTCGTCTTTCTCGTATTGCTGGACGTTCTTGATGAGTTCTTCAGTCATGATTTTGGCTTGTCCTTCCTTTCGCATCACGTTAGCGAAGATGTCTTTCTCGATGTCAGCGAGCACGATCTTGACATTGACCGGTTCCGTTTGCCCGAAGCGATAGCACCTGCGGATTGCCTGGTAGTACGATTCCCACGAATCAGACAGCCCGACGAATAGCATATTGTGGCAGTTCTGGAAGTTCATCCCTAACCCAGCTATCTTCGGCTTGGTGACGAGAACGCGAATCTTTCCCTCTTGGAATGCTTCGAGCTGGTCGCTCTTGTAATCTAGCGAGTCGCTTCCTTGAACCTCAACCGCGCCATCAATCGCCTTTGCCATTGCGTTGCTCTCATTGTTCAAACCACACCATACGATCCACTGATCGGAACTATCATTGACCATCTGAGCGGCGGCCTCGACCTTTGCTCCTATAGTTTCTCTCCTCACTTTGGCTCGATCCTGAATCCCCTTGAGTTCATCAAGAAACAATCTCCCACTAGGAACGTATCCGGCATCGACATAGAGAGGTTCAATTGCCAGTGGAGGGAGTGCGAATCCGTCATCTTCATATCCTAGATCAGATGGAAGCCGAACACTCATTCCCCACGAAGCCATCCACTTGTAGAACGATTCCCGAGCGTGTCCCTTGATCCTCCATCCTTGGGCTTGCTTCTTGTTGGATTCATGGACGAAGAAACATGCCAGCATATCAACACGAGACATGATGCCGAGGAACTCAGCATGATTAGCAATCTCCGCGATGTCGTTCGGAGCCGGTGTAGCCGTGCAGCATAGCCGATAAGGAACATCCGCAAACATCTCGCACAACTTCACTCGCGTCTTTCCGTCTAGTGATTTCAGGATGCTCGATTCATCAAGAACAACAGCTCCGAATTGAGAGGCATCGAACTTGTCGATCATCTCATAGTTCGTGATGTAGATCCCGTGGCCGGATGGCTGATCTCTGACGTACTGAACCTCAACGTCGATCTTCTTTGCCTCACGAACCGTCTGCCTTGCCACGCTCAGAGGCGCAACGATTAGCGTATTGCATCCAGTCAACCGCGCCCACTCTACCTGAATGAACGTCTTGCCCAGCCCCGTGTCTGCAAAGACGGCAGCCCTCCCTTTGCGGATGGCCCATCTAGTTAGATCGCGTTGGAATGGAAATAGGAAGTCATTTATATCCCCATCTCCGACCGTTCGACCGCTTGATCGGAATTGGATCCTCTTTGATTCTAGGAAGGAAATATACTCTGTGCTGTTTGCCTTCATTCCATCACCCCTTTGAGTAGGTTGCGGGCAGCCCGTCCAACTCAAAGACGGGCAACGGATTGCCTCTGGAAGAGCCACCCGCTAGGAAGATTATACTTCATTTCGTGTCTGCTTGCCGACTGGTCATATCCCACACTACTATCATTTCGTCAGTCTCGTTGCCATCGTCATCGACAATGCCGAACAGTCCGAATGATCCCCGGCCATTCGTGGGGTCATGGCTGATATTCAATAGGTCCACTTTCTTGAACTGAGCCACCGCCATCTCCATGCTGGTCGAATGAACCTTAGCGACTCGATCCTTGCTCACGACTCTGTACATGTTGCCGGTCATCGTGACACCTCAACGCGCGGTCTTCTTGTCCGCGTCTGCCAATCTGCGCGGCGGTCGCTATCTTCCCAACGGGGCGCTGGCAGCAACGCATCCCAGAAGAGTTCTACCGTCAGATCTTCCGGCTGCGCGGCTGGCAATATGATCCGACTACTGTCAAACGACCATCGGTGATCGGCAAGATGACGAATGATCTGGTCTACGATAGGCTCGCGCCGGATGTGTATGAATTCCTTCTCTTTATCGCTGAGTCGAATCGGCTCCAACTTGCCCCCCTCCTTTGTTGTACGACTGCGCCGGTATCAGCATCAGCCGTTGCTCGCCGTCTTCCATGATGACCGTCTTCCCTAGCTTCACAAGACGGCACCGGCCCTTGTGTATGTCAAGCGTCAGACTCGCTGCAACCTTTAGCTCGTTCAAGCTGGCGATCAGTTGCATCGTGTTGTCGTTTATGATGTCTCTCTCTTGTTCGTTCATTCACTGCCTTTGCTGTATAGCTCTATTGCGATAGTGGCCTTCTTGAGGCCCGGCACAACGGCATTGTTGGTGACAGAGGAGATCTTTTCCCCATCTAAGTAGTGTTCTGAATCCCACGAAGTCTCTACTGCCACAGAATACCTTCCGCCGAGCTTCTTCGACAATAGGGCTGCTTCTTCCTGAACATTCGCGTATGCTGTTATCTCTTTCCCTCTCATCGGATCTAGCCTTTTCACAACGTTTCTTATGCCCTCACCTATATCATGCGCGAGAATTACGCTAGGCGTTGGCTCTACGATGTCTTCCTCTACTGCTTGGAAGAAGGAATACTTCTCGAAGGTAGATTTAATTGCATCCTCTAACTTTGAGCCTGTATAGCTAGTTATCATCAAGGTGGCTAACTCATTTGCTTTACAACTCACCACTATCTCTCTTACATTCTCTATTTCTATCCCGGCTTTGTCCAGAAGTTCTTGCCCTATCTCCCAGCCTTTCTTGCTGTGAGGCATGTACGCGCCCATTATCTCCCTCCAATTTCGTGGACATACAGTCTAAGCACAACTACATCTCCACTTAACGTGTGTATGGTAGTCCATTGTCTGCTCTTTACGTATTCGGCGTATGGCCCTGTTGGATCCGCTGGTTCTGGATACATCTGCAACCCACGCAATACTTCTAGGATATGCCAATGCGTTCTTTTGATTGCCTTCCTCCATGAGTATGGAACCAATCTGTAAAATCGTATTCTGCAACGGCGCTCGCGCCACATGCGATAATTCCATCGCCACCACAGCACGGAGATTCTCCTCAATTCCAACATCCGTTCTCCTAATGTTGCACCTAGGAGATGCCTTCTACGACAGCGGAAACCGTAGCATCGATCAGTGCAAGCATAGTGGGTTCCAATCACCCTCTCAGCATGGATTCCGCGTTTCTTAGCTCTCCATGGTGGTCGATATTCACATATTTGGTTCATCATGAGATGTATTCCTCAACCAAGGAGCCTTGAAGATGATACCTCTCCTGTATGCCATGATTGGTTCTCCTGTTTTAATGTCAACGATCGTATTCGCGAATGGATAGCGCCAGGTCATTATCAGTTTAGACCAGCACCATCTCTTTAGATAGATCAAACAACGGATCTCGTACCACTTTTTTGGAATTAACGATGTAAATGGATATGTGTCCGCTGACTCCTTCCAATACATCTCGATTACTGGAACGTGCTTACTCATGGCCCTCCTTTCGGTCCAGCCCCTCTACTATTGAGACAAAGAGACAAGTAATAATCCGAGGCATTGCTCGCGGATCAAGCATAGGAATCTCGTGTTTGAAAATCATGCTCCCAAGGCGACTCTGCTTCTGTACCTTGAGCATTACGACATCAGGAGGGGTGACGTAAACATCGTAACATTCACAGGCGCGCTCTGGACGCTTTTGCTTATCAAATGTAATAGCTACGTGCACACCGTGATACATGAGGCCACCAAGAAGCTCCCATGCATGATTCATATCTATGAGACACATTGCATCTGTAATTTCACGCCCGCCCGCTTCTGCGCCCATTAGCTGCGCAGCCCTATGTCCTAATTCCTTATCTGGCATTGATACAATTCTCTCTTCACACCATAAAGGACTCACAGTAATCACTCCCTCTATCCATCATTCCTCCACGCCACGAACTGACAACTTGTAGGACAGACGCCCCACGTCCCTTCCTCGTCCGGTTTGTACGGCTCCGTTTCCTTCACAGCGATCATCCGATAGTCTGCCCACCTCAACCCCTCGTGGCTCGATGGCACAAGCTGTAGGCGGATCATCACTCGCTTGATCACTAACGGATTGCCGCCCTTGAGCTGCTTGGTCATCAACGCCTTGAAGCGGTAGAACTGAGGGATGGAGGGTTCGAGCAGCGTTCCGATGTAGTGCTTCTGGCCGAACTCGTGCCAGTCCTCTTTGTCCAACAGGGCTTGAAGGAAACTGCGAGTCACCGCGAGAATGTCCTTGCCGTCCTGTATGCTTCGCTTCTTCTCTTCGCTCACAACTACCCCCTAAACCTCTTGAGGACGTATGCAACCAGCGCCGCTATTGTAACCAATACCGCCACACCAAAGAAGGACAAGCCGACGTCTACCACCACAGCGCGGATCAGGCCCAGCGTTCCGAGGATGCAATAGAAGACCAGGAATCCCTTCCCTATGTGGAAGTTGAAACGAGACAGGCTCTTCTTCTTGAAGCCCCGAGCTTCGTCCGCCTCAGTCGTCAAGAAGAACCACATGCACAAGGCGCTGTAGGCGAAGAAGACAATCGCAGCGAAGGCGACGGCGATCTCCAAGAGGCTGTAGGTTGTTTGCAGTACGGCGTTCATAGCTTTGATTCCTCCACAAGCTCGGGCATGACTTCGCTGAGATAGGAAGTCAGGCCGACGAAACCATCACCTTCATTCTCTTCAGAGAATCCCCGGAACCTCACCCGCGCTGGATAGGCATCAGTGATACTCCCATCCTCTTGTTGTACAACGACGATGGCCCATCCGAATGTATGTAGGATGCGATTGATCCACCACAGGAGCTTGCTCGTCTGGAATTCCTTCCACGTCTTCTTCGTGACCATTGGCTCATTCATTTCATATCCTCCCTTAACGGATACCACAGCCCGTACCACTCGGCAGACGGCTCGGGCCATATCATGTTCAATCGCATCGGGCCGACGAAGTGATCCTCCGAGGTACACGCCTCAACCGCGCGCGCCTCAGACGTGAAGACTCCAACGACATCCCACGCCTTCAGAACCACATCATTCACTTCACCGACGATGTAGACCATGCGGTTAGGCATCTGATCTCCTTTGCCCGTGAGGTGGAGCAGGGCGTGGCCTTGATGTCGGTTCCTTTATCGTGAATCCGCGCCTGCTTCTCTTATCGCCAATTGCTAAACCGATCTCGGCGATTCCTATTATCACGAATGCAGCAAGAAGCAATCTAATGCCCACTTCACTCACTCTCCTCTTCCGTCTCTTCAACGGCCTTTGCTTCTTCGATCTCGATGATAGCAGGGAAGATCTTCCCAACTAGCTCTGTGATACCTCTCCGGGCCTCTAACGCCCCTTCCTCCGTCTCGTAGATGTGTAGAACAATCTGGCTCGCGTTCGATAGGCGGCCCATCAGAGCTTTGCGCCTCACGTCGAACCCCGTTATCCATTCAAGCGATCCGTTCGTTAGCTTGACCCACATGGTTCCTCCTCAAGGATTACGATCTTTGCCGCCTTCACTAACTCTCGGAACGTCGGCTCAGGTTTCCCCGGTGCAGGCTTCCACGTCGGTGGCCGCGTATCCTTCACCCAGTCTGCTTTGACTCCGAAGACCTCACGCTCTGTCTGCCCAAACACGTCGATCCACGCCTGCGCCTGCCCGCGTTTCTCCCACACCCATCCACCACCGTAGGTTCGTGAGCATCCTTTCTTCCGAAAGACAAGATGCTTTAGCTCTGCGTCCGCGATGCCTTTCCGGTATTCCTCGCTAGGGCCGATGGTGTAGATCATTCAACATCTCCTCGTGTTGTTTCATCTTCAGAACCACGCCCCGTTCACTTGATTCAACACCCAACAGACGTATACCACACTAGCCACGCCTAGAACAATTAGAACCCAAACCCACCAAGACATAACAATCACCTCCTCAGTCTTCCCACTCAACGAACACTTCCTCACATTCACTGCTGCCAAGTTCGGTCGGCGCATCCGAGAATAGGAACGTCACTCCATGCTTTGAGACGGAATAGCGCATGAACTTGGTGATCCCCGTAGGATGTGTGAACGGTTTCGTTGTCTTCATCTCAGTTCCGAAGGTAACGGTCAGTTGCAACGCAGACATGGATAGATCAATTGGGGCAGCCGTTGCCGGCCCCCTTGATCGCTTGCGATCGCTCGTCAGACACCCACTCACTTCACGATGTTCTATAATACCAGGACGAACTTCTACGGTCTCTATTCTCTTTACCATATCTGAAATCTCTCCTCAAATGACCCCGACTTGTCCCTCACCACTTCCGAGTAGTTCAACGAGTGCGCATAGTGATCCGGCGCGCTCCCTTCGTCGTATGTCGCGTACTTGTGCTTCCCTGTGTCCACGATCTTCCTCACCATGCACGTGAACTGGTCCCAGTAGTCTACAGGCAATCCAGCAGGCACAACCAATCCTTCTTCCGGCTTGTGGATAAGAGAGAACGTCTGATCGAGTGTAGCCGTCCGTGGCACTGACACGAACTCAACGCCGTCCTTCTCCTTAACAGTCTCGCCTACGGTCACAGGTGATGAGTGATACCGAATGAGCTTGATCCCACGATCAGGATTCTTCTGAGCAAGCAGCTTGGCCATGTACGTCTCAGGCATGGCGTCTATCCCGCAAGAGAGGACGTTATACGAATCCAGCGCGTCGTCTACCTCTTCCCAGTTCTTGACCCCTGCCCACAAGATCTCACCGTCCAACGCTCTCACTGTCACGTGCAAGCAGTCGCCTTCTGATCCGCCCACATCGATTCCCATCACAGTGTGAGCAACGGACCCCGCCACCATCGCGCTCCCTGAGCACGTCAAACGGTTGATAATGGTCATGTCTAGCTTTGCCCCTGCTGATGCGTAGGGCTTGCCCAGTCGGTTGTTGTAGAAGGCTCGCTCTTTCGTCGGGTTGCCCTCTGCGTCGTCCCAGTCGTTGAGAAGGTCAACCGGTAATACTCGAGGTGAACACACTTGAGGAATCGTCCAGCTAATGTACGGAGCCTTCTCAACCTTCGGCCGCCACTCTCCAAGCAGGGTAAAGTAGTGCGGCTTGCCACAGGTAGAACAGACAACACGATCAGGAGACGAGCGGACAATACACTGAGGCCAGTCAGGGACGAACCACTCGCCACAGTACGCGCACAAGACCCACCATTGGTGCTGAGTACCTCCGAGGAAGTCTGCGTCGATGCCAACCTCAGGGTATGAAGGATTCCCGATGTCAGCGACCCACTGGAACTTGGAAGCAGCAAGACGCCCGAGCGCCATCTCCGCTCCGAGGTCTGTCATCACGTCTTTCTCATCACGGACCACAAGGCCAATTGGCATCTCCTTGAGCTTCTTCGGTTGCTCTGCTCCACGGAAGTACAACGTCCTATCCCACCCACGCTTGACATGAACGTTGTCTGTCGACGTGAATCCTGCAGCGATGTTCGGTGAGTTCTCAATGATCGGGTCAAGTCTCTCTTGCACGAATTGCCCAAGCTCGCCATCTGTGCGCAGCATGTAGAGCGCGTTCTCTTTGCACTTGTTCATGAACCAAAGCGTGAAGATCATCATTGCGGTGCTGAATCCCATCTGAGTAGGCTTCATTCCAACCATGCGGCCACGACGGGGAAGCGATCCAAGCCATGCGAAGATCTGGCGCATGTACGGCATCTTGAAGTCAGGCTGGTAGAGAGCGTAAGGCATGCCGTCTTCAAGGAACACGTTGGCGACAGCCCATCCATAAGGGCCCTCACCTGCGTTGATGATGACTTGGTTTTGAGCTTCCTGGAAGTCGGTCACCGCACTCCTCTTCTTCCAAACACTCCTTTCCACCATAGCTCATACATCTCTCTCGATATGCTATGACCATAAGGTTTGTCCGGGTAGTGGTTCACAGGAATTTTCACCTCTGCCATAATTTCCTCTGTGGTGATCTCGCGTAACCTCGCAAACTCTTTCTCCCTCGCAGTCATCTCGATCGGTTCAAAGTCCAGCTCCGCCTCGATGTATTTTGGCATCTACCCCTCCTCACTCCTCTTTCACAACCAACTCACCCGTAAGAATCGTCCCGTCATCAAGGCGAATCGTTGCCATCCCCGCCTTAGAATCCTTAGGCATACCGAGTTCACGAACGGTGCCGCATACGACGTCGCCGCCGGCTAACTTTCCGCACTCTACAAGCGTGTCATTTTCATCCGCCTTTTCTTTCCAAATTACAATACCTGCGTAGAGACGATAGTTGAATGAGAGAGTCCTCATGCACTTGATGAACAACTGTGAGATGATGCCCCAGCCAGCCTCGATGCCCCAGCCAGCCTCGATGCCCCTGCCAGCATTGATGCCCCAGCCAGCCTTGATGCCCTCGCCAGCCTTGATGCCCCTGCCAGCATTGATGCCCCAGCCAGCCTTGATGCCGCTGCCAGCCTCGATGCCCCAGCCAGCCTTGATGCCCCTGCCAGCATTGATGCCGCTGCCAGCCTTTGCATATATGTATCCACTCGCTGATAGCGCACCAGCAAAGACTACCCACCCTAGATTAGACTCAACCTCAATGTGCCCATCGAAGCTCGATAGATCAACGCTACCAACGTATTTGCCATCTTCAACTTGACTCTTGTCAACTATATGCTTATTCATCACGCCTCCTCACCGCTTGCTCTTAAACTGATTCGCCTCACAACTTCCAGCGCCTGCTCTTCTTCCGGTGTCAAGTCCTGCGGTAAGCCTACGATGCCTAGCGTGTGATCAGGACGCCCTTGCATCACTTCTAAGATCTTCACGGCGTCAATGACACGATCGACAATCGCAGGCAACACCCTCAGCCTATCCTTCGGTGAGATGTCTCCAAGTCGATTCAACAGGCTTTGCTTCTGCTCATCGGTCGACGCGCCTGTCAGCACCAGCGGCTTAGAGTTGTTCACGGTGATGCCTTGAAGCGTCTGGATCAACATGTCTCGCATCCATTCAACCATCTTGGTCGTCTGGTCTTCACGCTGATTGACCGCCTCGGCGACGAAGCGGCCAACCACCTCTACTGAACTTGAGACCGTTTCTTCCCGTTGAAGAGCGGGTGCTGTTTTCTTCCCGTGGCCGTTACGTTCAGAGGCTTGCGCGAGTGAAACCTTTGATACCTCGCTCACCGTTTGAGCAAGGCTCTCCCAATATGCGAGGCGCTTGAGTTTCCATCCACCTTGCTCGTAGTACTTTTGGACGGTTCTCTCTCCAACGTCATGCTTTTGAGCAAACTCCCCGCGTTTTGAGCGAACTGTCGAAGTGATCCAATCTTGCTCCATGGCGGCGATCTTTACACTTGAGAGCTTCCTACCACGTTGTTGTGTCATAGGCCCGGCGTCTTCAGTTCATGCACCTCGAAGTCTTCTACACACATCGAGTCAGGTATGTTGTGATGAGCCCAGAACTTCTCGCCGTCCGTGAACTCATACATCACAGCGACAGACGCTACCCCGTCTTCATCCCATCGCGGATTGAACTCCGCTTTCTGGCTCCATCCGACAGGCTGGCATCCCGGCGTTCCGACGTGACACAACTCCCCTCGCGTCATGTCCATCGTCCACGGGCATGCGATGTTCATATCACGAGCCGATAGCTCTCTTGTGAATCGTATGCGCGGCCATCGCGTCAGATCTGCCAGCTTGATTCTATCCATTACATCTCCTCAATGGTGTCAAGTTACTAGGCTCCGTGTTTCATGTTCGTTGAGTCGTCTCCGCTGCAAGGCAGGTTCAACATCAGAGCGGCCCACAATGGAAGCTGCAACCCCACCACACTAGCGGGATCAGCGTCCCACAATGCTTTGACCATCTCGTGAAATTGTGACTCAGGAATGACAACGTGAGGTGCTCCGCTCATGCTCCATTTATCGGAAACAAAACGAGCGGCCAATATGTTCTCTTCCCTTGTGCCTTCTACCTCAACCTCGCCGCATGTCATCGGTTGGATTCTGTATACATCCATGATCCTCCTTGACTGTCGAGTCCTCGGGAGGGAGGCCGCTTCTTGGGTAGCTTGGTCGACCGGCGACTGGCGAATAATGGGGACATCCTTGTGATGAGCGAATGCTCAGATACCCCGCCAAGCATGCCTGTATGTCTCTCCATACGAGCCCTCCTTTAGACATCTTATTGAAGTCTCGCTACGTGCTGCGCCACTTCGTTCAGCCGACCGTGGATCGAAAGCATTCCGTTTATAATCGCTCCTACTGTCGCGCTCTCGGTTGCTGCCATTTCTTTCACCTCAAGCCCACAACCAATCCCCAGGCTCTCCTCGATCATGCTTGTCACCCTCACAAGATCGGACATCGCTGAGCCAACCGTTGCTTCTTTCTCTGCCTTCACTTCGTTATTATCCATGTCTCCCTCCTCAGGAACACGTTTGAAGTACATCCATGCCGCGCTGAAGAGGCCGAGAAGTGCGAAGAAGAGAATCATGATGGGTCCATTGCTAGGATGAAGGCTTTAGCGATTGAGCGTTTGATATTCGTCTCGTCACCCTTGAAGCGGCCATGATCTAAGTACGCGGCGCAGAAATTCCTGCCTCTACTAATTACTAGATCGATCACGGTTGTATCTGATGTAGCCACCATTACGTCGACTAACGACCATGCCGCTGCGATGTCATAGAGGTAGTTTGGGCATCGACTCCATCCACCGGTAAGGAGATTCCCGTCGCTACCTTGCGGTACAAATTGCCATAGCTCCTTCATAATAGAGCTATCGTTCGGACGCCACTCGAATTCAGTGGCTCCTCTCAGCCTAGCCACCTTCATCTGTAACGCTACATCCGACATCACATTCAGATCTTCGAGCTTCATCCCGCCTCCTCTTTCCGCATAATCCTCAACACCAATGGCGTGTCTGTCATAGCTGGTCTGAACTCAGGATAGATAGCCTTCACGTCGATCACGATCTTCCTATACTCTGCCGGCCACCTCTCCAATGCCCACAGCGGGAACCATCGTGCCTTGAATGCTTGCCACCAATCGCGTGGATACTTAATCTCCTGATGCTTGGCGCTTTCTTCCTCAGCCCACACGAACCCGCTGACCTGTAGCTTGATTCTGTCTCGTATGAACTCGCTTGTTTGATCTATATCGCATCTCACGCCCATCAGTTGCTCGCTCAGGTCCTGAACTAACCCCATGCGTAATGCCTCGAACCTCACCTCTACGTAGTCAGCTGGTTGAGGGAGCAATACCTCGCGTGTCATTCCGCCTCCTTGCGTTCTTTCTCCATACACCAATGATGAAATAGATTCCGGACTTGAACTGCTTGTTGCTCACGGATGAAGGCAAGGATGTAGAGCTCTGCGATGGTGTGATATTGTTTACTAGCTTCCATTGTTCCTCCACTTCCGTCCGTAGTCTTTGGTCTCCGAAGTGCCGGCAGGTCATTATATCCGATCGGCGCGCTGTGAACCAATTACGCTGCGGGGATCGACTTCCCAGAATTTCCCTTTGCCTAATTTGCCCATTTCATTCCTTCTATTTGAACATGCTCACGCCTCCTCGTATAGAAACTTGGCCTTTTCTTCATCCGATAACACCTTGAACCTCTCCCACATATCCCAGAACCCTTTCAGCAGTTTCATGCGCGGCTCAAGATTCTTACGCAGTGCGGTTGGCCCGTGATAGCTATGCACCTCAAACAGGTATCCGTCGTACTTATAGACCGGATGGAAGCCACAGACGAAGCCATCAGGCACGCCTGGCTTGTCGCTTTTCAGTTGTAGGCACGGCATAAACATCCTCCTCATTGATATTGATCGACAGCATAGGCGCACTCCCGCAATACTCAGACGCTTGCTCAAGTGTCTCGAATACAGGTAACGCCCCTACCTGTCCTTCTGCCCACTTGAGAGATAGAAAGGGAATCTTAAACGGCAGATTGCTATCAACCTCCATCTCCTTCTTGAGTATCCCTGCGACGTATAGCCTCATAACCACTCCTCAAGTAACTCGCTTCGATTGCCAAACGCAGACAGACCACCCGTATACCGGAGAGATTGGGCATTCGTTATTGACGTGTTCCACGGTATTAAATCCTCCGAGGACCTTAATCACCGGGCGTTGATGGCAGAATGGGCAACGTCGAAGACGCCTTCGCCATCGGCCTTCTTGGATAAACTTGATGAAACTCATCGCTCCTCCCTCGTCGGTCTCTCAACCTCAACCTCTCTCTCAATCAGCATGTCACGCATGAGCAGCTTTCCACGACGCCTTGACAGCGGAGGGAATGTCCGTTGCACCTTCACGAGGAACGTATCCGGCTTGCGTTCAATCCCTGCGTCACTGCCTGCCATGATCCACTCAACGCCATCGCAAGGGATTCGTGCGAATAGATTGACCGCTGATGTGCCTTCCCACGGAAAGCCGTTACGCTCCAACTCCTTGTTGAGATTAGACAGCGAGTTGTCTCGAGCAAAGTGGATCAAGGTCTGTAGCTGCTCGGTCGTCACAACAATATCCACAGTCGCTTCAATGATCCGGTCGATCTTCTGCCGGTTCACTCCGTCAATCCACTCAAGCTCATGCTCTTCAATCCACTCAGCAGCGGCGGCTTCGTCCTTAGCTGTCTCGGTATCGTGCCCTAGCGAGGCGAGGAATTGCTCAGGCGTCATCGTTGGTTCGATCACCTTGGAATACCTCAAGACGTGAAGGAAGATCCCGGCGCGTGCGTTGGCTGTGACGTTCAAGCCTCCAAGCATTTCAACCTCATGCTGTAGCTGCGCCTTGTGTTGTTTGAGATAGAACCACAGTGAGTTATGAGGGATGGAGCCATAGCCATAGTCAGGCGTTCCGATTGTGCCTATTCTCTCGAGCATCTCCAGCCCATTTTCCTTATCGTCTCGGTCCCATCGAACGACACGCAGCACGCCGGCAGTCTTTAGCCTGTGACATTCCTTGCAAAGCGTCATGCCATTCGCTCGATCGTCGCGTGAAGGGACACCGCCTGAAGCTCTCGGTACTACATGATCGGCTTGGAGTAGATCGTCATTCCCCGACTCGCCGCACCGCTGGCATTCGTGGGCGTCGAGGTTGAGGACGTCTTTGCGAAAGTTTGCATCGCGCTTAGCCATTCGACACCACCTTGAACTCGACAACCCAAACCCACGGGTTGACATCCCACCCGAAGCCGCGCTTGTCGTTGATGGAGTCCCAAAGTCGAGCAAAGTTCTTCTCACACGTGCCATCATGAAGACCGTATCCGTATGGCCTTGGCCCCTCATCGAGCGCGTCTTCTCTGCTGATCTCCTGCACCCGCTCGACACGAACGTCTGTAATCTCAAGCAGGATGCGTGACATCCAGCGAGACATATGGATGGATGGTCTCCACTGTTCCCAGAAATGAGAGAGGTATTCACCGTATTCCCATTCCTCTTCGTCGCTGCCTTGCGATCGCTGTTGCGGTATCCCTCTCTGATCCACTCTATCTCGCAGGATTGTCACGCTTGCGTCGTCAGCCTTGTATTTAATGTGAACGCCAGTGACGAGCGGCTCTGCTGATTTCCACGTTGTACCACGGAAACCCCACGTTTCCCTCACCCAAAGCTGGTCGCCTGCTTGACCGTAAAGGCAGTAGTCTCCAGGCCATTCATCTCGATCAACTTCAAGTTGGTCTAATGGCTGTGGTTTGATAACTCGCCGCGTCTGAGTCTTCCTGCCATCCAACACAGCCCTCACCATCTCGCCGTTGAACAGGATCGGTCGCTCTTTCATGTCAGCCCTCCTTCTCGGCAAGCCTCACTGAGAGAGGTTTGAACCACAGATCAAGCTCGCTTTGAATCGCGGTGACAGGAACAAAGTGATCCATCCCAGCTCCCTTGCAGAGCTTCGACATCTTTTCGTAGATTTCAACCCTCTCAAGGTCCATCCCCACAACCTTCGCGTGATTCCATTCCTGGGCCTCTTCCAATGTAGCCTCTGCCTTCTTGATGGATTCAGGGGTAACGTGCCAAATCAGATTCCGAGCCCATTCAGCGTGTCGGACTGCCGCTCTTATGTACGGATGCCACGGAACGAACACGTCTTGACATGAACGCAGTTCACACAAAGCACTGACGAGATGATGCTGAGCTATGCCAAGACGCTCTGGGCTTGTATCGGAGACGTAGTAAGGAAACAGAGTTACAGACGCCACACGACAGACATCATGCAGCAGCGATGCCCTAAATTTCGGGGCCTGCTCTCTGTTGTGTTGCCTATTCCTTCTCAGCATCCCCACGAAGAGCATAAACCGCACCACTTTATAGTGACCTTTCTCCTGAAGCCAGCGTTCGAACTTATACCATCTACTTAGTTTCGCAGGCGGCATGTCAACCCTCCCTTGGATCGTACGGCGACCACAGGTAATGCCTCAGCCCGTCCTCGTAATACGTTACAGTCCATCCGTCTTCATTCACGGAAGGCCGCACGATGCAGTTATCAATCCACGCGAGCTTGTGCAACCGGTATCCGTAGAGCCGGAAGCCTTCTGGATCTCTCACGCTCTTCGTGATTCGGTACGTACCATTCAGGATCTCAGGCCCCCAGAAGTCTAACTTGTACCCGGCTTCATATGTCTGATCTGATAGGATGAGGAAGACTGGAATCCTGTAGGCCATCCACCATACCCCAGTGACGAAGACCAGGCCGATGAGCGCGATGGTTAGCGGCTTCATTCTTCCTCACCAATCATAACTCTGCGGTAACCTAACCCTTCACCATCGCGGGATACTCTTATCGTGTAGATCCCTTCTGTGCTGTAGGTGTGTTTGATGTTGGCACGCCCCGCATATAGCTTGCCGCCCCACGCGGTTTCCGTTCCGTCGCCCCAACTCACAACGATGATGTCTCCTAGCTTGGCTGTCAACAACACCTGGACACTGAGCGGCTGTCTGACTCTATTCCGCATCGGCCCTTCGTACACCTCGAACTCTGACACCGCTATACATCCCGCCAGTATTGCACCGAGTGCTGCCATTAGCATCAACGCAAGTATGATCCTCTTCATCTTCATTTCTCTGCCTCCATCTGTACTCGTATTGCTCGCCGGATCGCTTCCGTTCGGTTGTCCTGCGCGTCGAGATATTCAATTACGTCTGCGTCTGTTTCGACGTTGAGAGAGAACGGAAACTGTCTTGTTACTGCTGGCATTTTTCCTCCTTGTCGGCGCGGCTTACTCGTGAGCCTCCACTCGACTCAATTGCCAAGTGCGTAACTTTCGCTTGCGTCATCATCGCGCTCTACTTCGGCCCGTAGACTGTGAGCTTGATTCCGAACCGCACCTCATGTATCCGAACGACGGGCCGGGATTGATACCGGCTCCCACGATTGAAGTGCGCAGCTAGACCATCAAGATCTTCGGGCGGACAATTACCTCCACCATCTGTTCAAGACTACTCACACAACACTGCCAAAGCTCCGTCGCGCTTCGCTCATGATCTCCACGCTAAGGGTGGGCCTAACCGTCGAATAACTGGCGTGTCCTTCCACGCCGCCGTCGTTCGCATCTTGTCAATGACCAATACCACAGTATACTATACTACTATGCGCTTCTCAACTAGGGCGAGATCCGATCCGAAAATCCGCCTGTTTCATTTCTACGCGCTCGCAAGTTTGCGCCCATCGTGAGAGCGCCCGGTCGCTGTAGCGCTCCTTGATTCCCTGTATCGTCAAGTTCGTCGACACGGCAATCGGCTTCATCGCGTCATATCGCCCGTTGATAATCTGAGCCAGCTCCTCAGCTATGAACTCCGTCGATCGCTCAACTCCGAGATCATCCAACACCATCAGATCAGCAGACAGACATTGTTTGATCGTCCGTCTTGACTTGTTGCGCACGTCATCGCGCAACGCCGCTACAAGATCGAGCATCGGATAGAATGCCACTGTCTTGACCTCGTTCGAGATCGCAACATCAATGCCGTCCCTCTTTTCGTACCTGGTATCTGCGTCTTGATGGAAAGCCAGCGCCACGGCAGCGAGAAGATGTGTCTTGCCCGTGCCTACTTTGCCCATCAGTAGCAGCCCTTCAGTAGAACCGGCAATGAACGCACGACACGCCGCCCTTGCCTCTTCACACCCAGGAGGGCATTTGTAGTTCTCAATCGTCACACCCTCGAATCGCTTGCCAATCTTTCCGTAGATCATCCCCTCACCTCACAAGTTGATCGAGTCTCCCTTTCGCTGATTCCGATGTAGCGACGTGTCATACTCGCACCTCACCCACCCTTGCAGTCCCATCTGGTCCGTCAAGGAACCGCGCTTCGTCGATTTGCTTCAGTGCTTCTTGCAGCCATGGAAGTTCGCGCGGATGTATCGACATTGATTGCCCTTTTATTTCGATTTCTAGTACCGCAGCATGGATGTCCACTCTTATCCTGCGCTCCCATCCAGAATCGTCTGAATAGCGTTCTCCAATCTCAACAGGGTTGACCTTCATCTCCCCTCCCTAGGCGTTGATTTGCAATCAGCCGATGGTCGGGATCTCCAATTGTCGGCGTCTGCCTCATGGCGTTCAATGCCTCTTGAGTTGCATTCTTCTCAAGGTTTAAGCTCCATCCCCGCCTCCTTTCACTAGGTTGCCGAGCCATACAGCCCAGTCGTGCAGCGTCTTGTTCCCAGCGCCAACCTGAGTGGCATATGCTTCATCCAAGAACGCCCACAAACTGCGCAGCTTCTCAACATCGACAGCAACTAGATATTTCGGGATGATAAGCGAATCATCCTTCATGTGGACTAGATAGCGTCGCTCGTCAGCCAACGTCCAAGTTTTTTGCTTCCTTTCTTGACAACGTATCATGCTGTAAGCGACGTTGAAATACGGCTCTGTCTCAGTGATGAGAATAAAGAACTTGCCTCCCTGGACTACTTTCGCAGTGCGGCCACCAACAAGCACCTTCCCTGTTGGAGCGGTGGAGAGGGCTAATTCAAATGATCCCTCCATCTCTGTTATCGCAGCGGCTTCACCCTCATGCTGCGGCATCACATCGTCTGGATACCTCCACAGTTGTTTGATGCGCAAAGCCCCTTCTATCGCCCCCACCAGCGAGGCGTTCTCAGCTTTCTTCACAGCCAGCGCGGTTTCGAGGGCTTCAAGTTCGTCTTCAGCTTCAAGCGCGAGCGGCGTAGGCGAGCAGTTAGCACCTGTTCCATAACCGTATCCGATAATACATTTCTTAATCGCCTCAGTCTTCATCGTTCCTCCTTGTCAAAAGCTTTCTCGTACTCGCTCGCGTCCCTCTGATGGATCGTCGGGTTCGATGTACCCGTCTTGTCTTCCCATCGCCTGCTCGTCAACCACCCTTGCGCCATCTTCGGTGTTGACCCGTTCTTCATCGCCGCCCGTTTGATCGCGTACCTTTCAGCCCCGGCTATGATCTCGGCATACAGCTCGGCTGGCATTGGCTTGAGCTTGAACCACGAGTCCGCAGCGTCGGCTTTGCCTCTTCGGTCACCAAACGCAGTGAGGAATGATTCGAAGCGTTCGAGAACTTCGCCCTTGAGGATCTTGCCTTTGGCTGATTTGTAAGACTTAACTCCTTCTTTATCTTCTTCTGTAACTATAACTATGTCTCCACTTGGACTCCTTGAGGAGTCCGGCTGGTCTCCAAATAGAGTCAGGTCAGGACATCGTTTCTCTAGACAGGCTATGAGGTCTTCCAATCGTGGTTGCCATTCATTGATAGCTGCTGACAGCCTCACAAGCAGAGGTGAGTCAACCAGGTCGTCAAGTCGCGTGATCGCACCCGTCTCCCGCGCCCCCCTCGATAGCGAGTTGTACTTCATATACTTGCAGACGAAGATGATTTGCGCGGCACGGTCGTATGCAATCAATCCTCTCTCTTCGAGCTTCTTGATTACCTTCTCAGACTTCTCGATAGACCACTCAAGATCGTCTGCCATGTACGGGATAGGGAGCTCGTAATATCCGAGCATGTTGGAGTGTTTGTTGGATAGGAAGTACGGCCATGCTAACTTCTGCGAATCAGTCAGGCCGCGGATATTAGGACTCCTCCAGGTCTTCCCTTGGACCTCTCCGTAGGCCATTACATCACCTGCTTGATGCTGCGAGATTCCATCGCTCAACAGAGGATGGTTTCACGAGGGTTGCCGTTACTAATGCCGCAAGCAATTCTGGCATAACATCAGCATGTTCTTGGAGAATACGGGAGCTCAACACTTCAACCATCTTGTCAAAACGATAATCGATCCACCCACCCTTCACGCAGTTGCAATGCTCACACAGGACTTGCAGGTTGTTTGGATGATGTGACCCGCCGCGAGATCTTGGGCGGACGTGATCTATTCGCAGACATGTGGTTTCTTCTGTAGCCTCACACACCTTGCACGCATATCCATCACGGTGCATCACATAGTAATAGATCCTGCGGCCGTCCATTGTTTGCGTGAGAGACGAATGGATGTTTGGTACATGCCGACATTTTCCATCGCCATCAATCCACGTGTTGGGATTCTGATTCTCTTGTACTGCCATGATACCACCTCATTCAGTAGATGTGGGGGCGGCCCGCCGCTGAATGACGGACACGCAAGGCGTCCCGGGGGACCACCCCGCAACATCAATTATAGCAAGTCACGTGCTAGAATCCAACTGATCCTTAGGCAACACGCCAAGAGCAATAGACATCTTGATAGTTGCCTCGATCCCATCTGGCGTCTTAGCCCACTCGTGTATCTCTTCAACTATGCGTTTATCTCTTTCTCTCTGCTCTCTGCGCTCACGAAACCATCTAAGCATCATGCCTCCTCGCATTCTCCATCCTCTCCGCAACTCGGACACCATCCAATCGATGCGTCCACAGGGCGTAGCTCTTCGTATTGATCCTTCGGCCAGCGACCGCCACACGCTTTGCATTCGATCATCTCAATCCTCCCAAGGAGGCAGGGCCGGGGCAGTTCTGGGGGGAACTGTAGTGGTCCCCGGCCGTGCGCAGTTCATGCTTGTTTTCCTACATAACACAGGACCTTCTCTCCAGAACGATCAATCAGAACTGCATTAGGATCTTGAAGGATGGACAGATCAGGCTTTGTATAAAACTGAACGGTGCCGCCGCCCCAGACCTCCTGAACGGTGCCGCTCAAGACCTCCTGAACGGTGCCGCCGCCCAAGACCTTCTGAACGGTGCCGCCGCTCAAGACCTTCTGAACGGTGCCGCCGCTCAAGACCTCCTGAACGGTGCCGTAGACGTATGCTTTCTCTCTGGTGGATTCTTCTCCGGGCTTGACAACCTTCTCGGCCTGCCATCTTAGAGCAACCGAGCGCACCTTCTTCTCGGCCTTACCAGCGCTCCACCACTTTGGGAACGAGTCCTGGTCAATGTTGAAGGTCCATCCATCAGGATCAGTCCAAAGCAGCCCATCATTAGGCACTAGCTCTACTCGCACAAAGGCTGGCGGCAGAGCGATGTCCTTGATTCCGAATTCTTGGAGAATGTCTTCGTGTCTATCGGAAGTCTTTGACCACAGAACTGCATCCTTGGTTACGATGAAACTTGCGGGTCTACACATCGCCTTCCTCCTCAATTCCACCCGGCACTCGGATCACTTCTCCATTCTCGATGATGAACGCGTTGGGATCCTCGTCGCCCACGACCTCGAACACCACCTGCATCCCGTACTCCTCACCAAGGTCCTCGATATACGCCCGGTGTTTCTTGTCCAGCAAGGACGCATCTCGCACGCAAGTGATGCCGATTTCTGGGTCATCTTTGATCGAAAGCTCGAATCCGATTGTTATCTGCTCAGTCGTGCTTGCTTGCTCGAACGGGATACCGCCTAGTTCTAGCCCCGATTCAGCGAACGAAAGCCCTTGCGGTAGCTCTGCTTCGACGAGAGCGGCTGATTTCGATGACGTCAGCTCTTCGAGCTTCGCGTTGAGGTTCGCGACGTTCGTCTCGATCAAGCCGACGATCTCTTTCTGATGCTCGGCCTTTGCCTTTTGATCGAGAGCGGAGTTAACCTGTCCGGCTGTGCTGATCGTCTGTTCGAGTTCGGTTGTTGATGTGAGTTCAGGTTCGACGTTGAGTTTGGTGACGGCTTTCAGTTCTTTTTCTTTGGTGGTAACGTCAACCTTATCCGTCTCCAACGCGTTTTCAACATCTTCTATTTGTCTCCGCAGCTCTTCCAATCTTGCTTCCGTTGTGTTTAGATCTGCTTTCGCTGCATCGAGACCTTGTTGGGCTCTGACAACATCCTGCCCACGCTGCTGATGCTCTCGCTGCTTCGCCGCATTGTCATCCTTGATCTCGGTCAGCTTGTTCATTGCCTCGCCAACGTCTATCGGTTCGTCCGGCAGCTTCGAGAAGTCCATCAGCGCGTACTCGTCAAGGATCGTCTTCTGTGCCTTCAGTGAAGAGTTCGCCTGTCGACGGTCTTCATACACCACCTTGTACTCAACGTCGATAGCGGCTGTATCAATGCCGTAGACCTTACGCACAAGCTCGGCTTGCTCTTCGGGCTTCATCCGTATCAGTGCCATCGGATCGAACGCGAGCTGTCCTAGCTTTGCGTCCAGTACGGCGCGTGGTGTGCCACCAAGCGGCTGCCCATCCGTACGCTCAATCTTCAGTGAGTCCGGATTGATCAGCTGCGTGACGATATACAGCGGCTTCTCGCCTTTCTTCCCAAGCCCGATCCGTACTGCGCCTGACTGCTCTCCTTTCGAGACTGGCATTTTCACCCATTCACGTTTCCCGCACAGTCCGACTACAAGGGAGTTGATCAGGGATGTTTTGCCTTCCCCGTTGTTTCCCCCGATGACAACGACCGGCGCGCCGTCCGGTTTGATCTTCACGAACTTCGCGCGCATGATATTCTGACACTGCAGCTCGATTACTTTCAGTCGTTCCTTCATTTCGTGCCTCCTATTTGACTAGATTGACTTTCAACGCACGCTCGATCGCGGCGATCGTCCTCATGCTTGGCTTGTACCTGTCGCACTCAAGGTTTGAGATATGATGAGCGCAGTAGCCTATCTTTGCTGCAAGTTCTGCCTGTGTTAGATTCGCTCCTTCGCGGGCTGACTTGATCCGCTCTCCGATGGTTGTCATTAAGTCACCTCCAAAGATGCACCCTTGCTGAAATTTTCTTCTGCCCATAGCGGTTGTAGATTTGTATAGTGACACGCCTCCTTGAACTGTTCTCTGTCTGTAAGGTCGAACGATGCCAGCGGTTTGATGTGATCTATGTGCCATCCACGATAGTTCCAATTATTCCAAGTCATTCCTGGCTTGAATTGCTCTTCAAGATATGTTTTCAATTGTTGTATTGTGCAGCCAAGATCACGCACTGCACTTCCTGCTTTATAGTTTCCTTTGATTGCACTCCGAATCCGTCCCCTTAATTTTTTGCTTAATCTGACTTGGATTTTCTTACCGTATGGCTCGTAATTTTTATGCTCAGTAACAAGCGTTACGTTCAACACCTTTTCAATATCTGAGATAAACCGCATGCTCGGAGTATACCTGTCACATTCAAGGTTGGAAATATGCTGCGTTCCGTACTGTAGCTTCGCGGCGAGTTCTGCCTGAGTAAGCCTGGCGTTCTCACGCGCTCCCTTGATCTGCTGTCCGATTGTTTTGGTATCCGTCATAATTTACAGTGTAACAACTTACATACACAAAGTCAACCAGCAAGGAAAGCGGGGCGCGTTTCCACACCCCGCTCCCAACGCTCCCTCGTCACAAAGGAGGTCGTACATCTTTCGAGGGCAGGGATAACCCCGGAACGAAACCCCGCCCCCTGTGCCTACGCTAGACGTTTGCAGATCTCATCTAGTTCCTCACAAAACTCCACCAACGCCGCTTCCAGCTTCGCAAGGAACTCACGATCAGGCTCAACTCGCAGGACGAACAACGGCAAGCCTGGAACGTACGATACGAAGTCGCACCATTCGCGTTCAGTGACGAGTAGCTGGCCTTGCACCTGCTGGATGTACGCTGTCGGCAGTTTCGGATCAACCGTCAATAGCCGCTCAACCTGTGTCTTGCCGAGAGGGTTCTTCAGTTCGACCAACCCGTCCTCGCCAACCAACCCGTCAGGACTTGCGCCCCATCTGCCACAATCGCTGAGACAGAACCCGCATTGAACAACTTCGATCTCGTTCTCCATCTCGTACACCTGACGGCTGAGGCCTTCGCGCTCAGCCCCCTTCTGCATTGCGATAGAGATGAACGTGTCTTCCTGCTTCCCTGTCAATCGTTCAGCCGCAAGCTCGTACATGTAGGCTGTGCGTTGCTTTGACGGCTCTCCTTTGCTCGTGACGATCTTCGAGTATTGAGAAGACGTTGGATGGGCGAGGCGTTCCGCCCACCATTCCGGCGAGTATTGTTCACAGTTGATGATCCTCATTCCGCCTCCCTTACTGCTTCCTTCAACGCGCCGATAAGAAGACCTGCGTTGACAACCCCGAGTGAGGATACGATATTGTTGGCGTCGTTCTTAATGCTTGAGGCAAACGTCATAGGAGAGATCTCCTTGATGTCGAATGTCTCTAGGATAGAGTTCGCCATGCATTTATTGATCCAGCCGCGGCCAGGAATATCTCCTGGCTGAGAGTCTAGATGCTTCTTCCTATCGCTCATTCCGCTACCTCCGACTTCAATCGTTCGTAGTACGTGGCCCACATAGGATAGACACTGTCAGCCGCGCCAACCTCTCCGCAGTCTGACTTGATCTGTTCTTTGTTGTCCTCCCACCACTTTTTTGCACCGTCAACGGTCGTGCAAGCTGGGCCACACTTCTCTTGCCAATCGGCTATCGCTTGACTCTGCGCGTTATCCTCTGGCTTCACTGGTTGCATATCTCTATACTTCGATCCGTCCCATAGCCCTTTGTAGATGTCAGCAGCAACGCCAAGTTCCTTCATGGCCACGCTAAGGGCATCAGTGGTCGCCATCTTGTAACCCTCATCGTTGTTGTAGTAGTGGTTCTTCTCTTTCTCAATCAGCTTGGAGCCACCACTACCAAAGATAGGAGCTGACCATCCGTCCCCTTCTTTCACATAGAGATTGATGTCTACGAAGCACATGAGCTCACCTTGAACGCTTGGCTCAACTCCTGGCAATGGCGAACCTTGCTCCGTCCAATGTGCCTGCTTCTCGTAATACCAGCCAATGCCGATAGGTCCGAATTTCTCCGTCATCATCTGCAATCGCCACTGAGGGTTGATGTCTGTCATACCCGATAAGCGTCCGCCGCCGATCTTCTTTAGCGCGTCTGCGGGTGGCCTGCATAATGCATTCCACGTTGCTAGGTTCTCGCTCATCCTTCATCCACTCGCTCTTCGAGTGCTTCGCAGATTCGCTCGCGGTAGGCTTCATCCTGCAGACAGACAGCAAGCGTGTGCTTGCAGTGGCCTCCGTGCTGCTCTCCTTGGTGTTCCCAGCTCGGGCACTCACATTCCCAGCCGAGAATGCCGTCTATGTCCTCAGCTACCCTTACCACGTACTTGCTGTCATTGACCGTCCAAGCATACAAGCCGTCCTCGTCGTGCCTCTTCTCATCAAGAGGATGAACAGCGTGGATCAGCCCGAGCGCACGGCGTACATACGGCCACAGCTCTAGCCTGTCCAGCGTCTCAATCGATGGTGCCGGTGGCAGTTGTTTAATAGGCATCTGTGCCTCCTTAGGCTACTTCTTTTCGCGCTTGATCTTCTCGCGCTTGATCTTCTCAAGGATCGCATCGCGAATGAATTCACTGCGCGTGTTCTTCGGCAAATTCTTCAGATACTCTCGGTGAACAGCATGTTTTTCATCGTCAAGAACGAAAGGGATTTGAGTCTGCATAGACACCTCCTATGTCTGTAATATTGTTATATATCGACAAAGACATCAAGCTGCTTTAGCCGCGTCCAGCAACGGCGTTGCATTGTCCATCACAATTTCCGTCTCTTCCGGTCGGTTGTCCAAATAGAACTCCAGGTCTTCTCTTGCCTCATCAATCTTGAAGAAGACATTGTGAAGTTCGTCATATGCCTTACCCGAGTCACGCAATGATTCAGTTGCTTCATCGAGCAATCCTTTGACAAAGGTCGCGTGATCTTCTTCCCACGGCCCCATACATTCGCATCTTGATAATTCTGCACGAACAACAGCAACGTCAATACGGTCGATTACCAAACCTGTCCGGATGAAGTCACGGACAGCGTTCGCCACATGGAGCGTTCCGCATAGCTCCTGATCGTCCATCATGAAGGCATGAACTGCTCCACATTGTGGACACCTACCAACGTAGGCCATCCTTGCTTCTGTCTTTGTTTCGCTCATCGCCCCATCCCCTTCCCGTCATCGTCGCGGCGGTCTTGCGCGTCTTGCTCTGCCTTCTCCCATGCCAGCGAATGGTCTAGAATCGCTTGCTCGGATTCGGTTGGTTGCACAAGGTATGCGTGATCGCGCTCGATGGAATACTCCTCGCGGCCTGCGTTGTGATAGACTTGCTTCCCGTCAATCTTCAGCGAATAGTTGAAGATGTGAACCGGCTTGTATCCTGGATACATCATACCTCCTCATCAAACGGTTCGAACTCGGTAGCACCGCATTCGGAACACGTATACAACACGCCATCCTCTAGCTGTTCATACTCTGTGAATACTGCGCCGCAAATACATGTTCCCATCATGCCTCCTAGTACAGCTCTCGCTCGTTCGCCCACAACATCACACCGCGATCTGTCACCAACTCGATCCCGTAGATGAACGGCGCTTGTGATCTCGGATCGTTCACAATCACCACCTCAACCATTGAAGGACCGCTCAAGCCTACTAGACCTGCATCGACCTGGACGTGATCGCCCTCTCGGTGTTTAGGAGACTGCCATCTACTCTTTGGCTTGTGTTGGTGACGGTGACGTGCTACGACTTGCCGTTGCCTCTCGCGGTCTGTTGCGATCATGATTCGTTCCTGAAGTCAGCCTTGTCAAGCGCAAACAGTAGGCGATCCTTCTCCTGATAGTCGCTTGCTTCCTCATCCGTGAGTTCGTGATTGATGCGCTTGAGGTATCCTGCTTCCACTTCGGCTCTCAGTTTCGCTCTCTCTGATGTGTCGTTCATCTGCTGCCTCCTTGATGCATATAATATTATTATAGGTATCTGAGAGAAGAAGTCAACCCACAAAACGAAACGGGGCCATTTCTGACCCCGTCGCGCCAAGGTAGGTTGGTTGTGCGCGCTGCTATTCCTTCGCCGGTTTCTTCGCTGGCTTCTTCTCCAGCGCATCAAGCCGGTCCATGATGTCAGCGACAATCTGCGCCGTCTCGTACCGCTCGTTCGCTCCACCTCGTAGAGCCTGTGCGGTCTGATCACGATTTGACTTCGGCTCAATGCCAAGCTCAGCCGCGAGCTTTGACCAGAATACGGGGATCATTCCTTTTGCCAGTGTTGCCCATCGTCCCATGATACCTCCCTAAATAGAACTCGATGGCGTCTGAACGCCACAGCCAGGATATGGATTCGTTGGGATGTCCCACGATCTAGTCGTAGTCGCACCCATCTCATCCTCGAATGTTGCAGTGATGATCGTGTCTGTACGCTCACGGCTTCCTGTCGGCCACTTGAGCCCACACGTACCGCCGCCAGGGTATCCTTCAACGCCCCAGTCAGGCGGCGAGTATGGAAGCAGTGTCGTGTTTGTCTCAACAGGTCCGAACCACATACTGAAGAACATGAACGCATTCTGAGCAAGCGCCCCGTTAGGCATACGAACATGGTATTCATCGATGCCTGGAGGATTCGTGCCAGTGAATGGCGGACAGAAGACGGTGTTATCCTCATAACCAAAGTACTGCACCCGTGCGTCAATCAGCTTGACGGGACCGCCTTCAAGGTCAGAAGCATAAGGGAACGTCACGATGTATTGCTTCCTTGGATGAATCGTCCAAAGGTTCGTAATCGCATTGAGAACTGGGCGCCCGATAACCGGACCCACATTCCTCAGCCAGATCGTTTCCGTTGCCGTCTGAGAATCGCTTCCGTTAATCCACACAACCGACACCTCAAGTGGCAGCGTGTTGACAGTGACGACTAGGATGTTGTTCGTCTGCTGGTACGTGTTGCCTTCAACTGAGAACGTGTATTGCCCGCCTTCTACACCACGCGCGATCAACGTCACCTCACATGGAGGATAAGCGGAATCAGGAACGGACAGAGTGAGTGTTCCGATAATGTCGCCGCCGATGAGACAACCACCTAGTAAGCTAAGCGACAAGACCATAAGCATCAAAAGCAGTTTGCGTTTCATTTCTCTCTCCTCTCAACATGAACCGCAGCGGGGGGAGACAAGCGGCTCCCCCCTTTCTGCGTAAGGAGGCACAGGTGTGAAGCTGTGCTGTTACAGATTGATGTCGAAGTCGACGCGCAGACCGAAGAATGGTTGAATCCCAAAGCTGCCGGCCCCTGTTGAGTCGTAAGGCAGATTCATGCCAGCCCACACCTCAAGAGGTCCAACATATCCAAGAGCCTTGAAACTCGGAATCAGAGTGAGGAGATTGATCTTGGTCGGATACGCAACCGTGTAGGTAATGTCGCAGGCGGCTGTGAAGTTGCATCCATAGTAGAGAGTGCCGTCCGTGTCAACCGAAACCAGTTGATCAAAGCCGATGTTGGATTCAACTCCAAAGGCACGATCATTCGTCTTACTAAGCAAGTCCGCGTCCGCATAAGCGAAACCCAGATCGATGAACCACGAATGAGAAATCCACCCCTCAAGAGTAACTCCCGCATCCAGAGTGGGCGACAATACAGCGCCACCTACAATCGGAGGAACGTTCACCTCGAACCACGGATTGATAGTCGGAGTGGCAAAAGCCACTACCCCCAAAGCAAATACGCAAATCAATGATAGAACTAGTGCTCGTTTCATGCTATCCCTCCTTGTGAGTAAACTCGCCGATGAGATTCTTGAATGCGACAAAACCATTAATCATCCCAGTCGCACCCTTGACCATCATCGACACAATCGATTCTCTAAATCCGAGGCCCAGCATTCCTTCTTCCAATGCTGCAAGAACGGCCTTCAGCTTCTCTTCTCCAAACCCAGGCGTCTCGAATTGCTTCACCAACGCAGTGATGAATGCAATCGCAACCGGAATGGCTGCAAGGACTTCCGGGATATAACTAAGCCACTTCAACATATTGTAACCTCCATAAGACACGCACGTGGATTATACATCTTTTGCTTCAACAACAACGAATGACGTATTCGCGATCACGTCACGGCGAATGCCGAACCCTACTGAGAACGACACGTAGACCTCTGCAACGTATTGCCCCGCTGATAGCTCTCCCTCGATCTCTACCGCCTCTGAGTAGGACAGAGAGCCCTTCCTCATCACCTCCGACCTGCTGATACTCAGGCATGGAATCTCTCCATTGTCTTGCCGATAGATCGAGATCGTGATCTCAGCAGGCATCGTCTTTGCCACACGCCGCACAATGTTCACCGTCACGTCTTGGTCGTTGGTCGTGACCGTCTTGACGTACATCTTTGGAATCGATAGCCATGCTGAATCTGGGAGAATGAACGCATTCGAGAGAACTGAGAGGCCTATGCCAATGACTAACATCACGGCAACCCACACCGCTGCGTCTTTGAATTTATCCATTGGGTTTCTTTCCATTCTTCCCGACCAGTCCCTTGAAAGGATTAAAACCAAACAGCCAGCCGAAGACCGCGCCTGTCAGAGCGTGTACCGCCCACGGCGTAGCGTACGCGGCACTGAACGCATCCCAGCTAACGCTCCCAGCCCATACGACGATCACGAGGATCGCGCATATATGCCGGGTAGGATCTTCCTTGGCATCTATTCTCCCCCTCACGATCCATCCGACGATTGCTCCAATCAGAAACGATACTCCACCAATGATCCACTGCATTGCGCGGCACCTTCCTCCCCCTTATTTGGGGTCTCCACCGCTCTCCTCGCTTCCCTTCTCAGGCCATGTCAATACGCTCTTCTTTGGTTGTTTGTGATCCATTTTAGCGGTCCAGGTTTCAACCGCTCCCACTGCCTTCACTCGCTTGCCAATCTTGCCGAGAATCGAGTCTTTCAGAAGGAAGGCCTCTGCTAGTTCCTTCTTTGAGCTGTTGAACTCTCTCTCGGCCATCTGTGTTGCCATCTCAGCGTTCTTGCGGATCTCAACCATCCGCGCTTGCTTCTCTTGAAGCGCCGTGATCTCCATGTACTTCGCTGTCAACTGAAAATGTTCTAGCTCGGTTAGCTTTGCTTCTGGCATGTTCTCTCCTTACCACTCGTGCCGGATAAAGAACTCCGGCTGGAATACATAATGTCCAAGACGATTAGTGCATAACTGATTGAATACGGATATTCCGGCCCACCACTCGCTCGCAATCATGAGTTGTAATCGTGGTCGCAGTTTTAGGACGTAGAAAGTGAAGCCTCTCAAAGACCTTGGCGTAATGAATGTGAACTGCCCGGCCTCCCACTCTAAGGATAGCTCTATGCCGTCATAGATCTCTTCATGGACTCCTCGGGCTCCAAAGTACGGTAGTGGCCCTGTTAGTTGATAGATAGAGTTATAGGAACCGCGAGCACCAAAGTATTGAATCCGCGCATCAGGTTGAAAGAATATGGTTACATTGTTTGCACACACCCCAACGCTGAGCAAGATAATTATTGCTGCTGCGATCAGTCGTGTTTTCATTTCGTGCCTCCTTGTTTCACGGCATATTATAACCATTTCACGCGATGTACCCTATTACCCACACCTCAGTCGATGAAGTCGCCCCGGCTTTCCATTCCACTATTCCACTAGCATCTGTTATACACAGCGCGTAATTGTTCTCTTGGTCAATAGCACAACGACAGCCGAAGACTCCCGGATTCGTATGCACGTCTTCGTCTTGTTCCCATGATTCTCCATTAGGCCTGAATCTGTAGCCACACTGAATTCCATTGTCTTCTACTAACAAGATTACTAATGCTCTTCGAGCACCAATTACAGAAGATAGATCAAGATCCGTCCACGAGGTCGGGGCGTTCGCATTGTAGACACGAGTGTATGTATCGTTCGCATCCAACCATCTAAACGCTCCGTCTGTTGCAAGGTGTGTCTTAGTTGTTGTATCACCACCATGCGCTAGGAGTATCCCATAGTCAGATCGAAGCTCTACTTGGTTGTTGGCTGTTGACCCTGCGTAGACGATTACTCCAGTTGATTGTAAGTACATACAACCGTTAGTAGTTGCAGCCAAATCCGAATAAAATAAGCCGTCGATCCCGATAGCGGCATTATGAGTTGCCCCTGGCTTGAACTGTAGATTGCCATCAAGATAGATCTGTGTAGTCCTCACTGAATTGCCGTCAATTTCTGTAGTGCCAACGGTGTCCAGCGTTGCGAGGTTCCCCTGCCCAGCAATCGCCGCCGCCGTATTGGCAGAGGTCTGATCGGCGTTCGCGTCTGTGCATTTGGCATCTGTTCGCCCTACAACTAGAGACCCAGTCGTGATCTTCCCAGCATCGAGATTCGGAATGTATGCCGTGCCAAGAACCGCCCCAGCCCACGTACTCCCTGCGCCTGTGATAGTAATGTTTGAACATGAGAATAAGCCTGCTGCGGTCAGAGACGTATTCACTCCTTGGAATGAGATATTCGCGCCGTCAAACATAAAGTATCTGTCGCCGGAAGTTACCCCGCCGTCACCCATGTATGCGCGTGGCGTTCCTGCGTTGTACTGCAGCTGAATCCCTTGGTTTTGCCACACCGCACTATTGATGTTGATCGACGCCGAAGACGAGACAACCGTGATGTGGCCAGCCGTGATGTCGGTCGTTGCGACTCGGCTATACCCGCCACCATCGGCGATATCTCCCAGGTCTCCAGTCGCTGCGGAGAGAAGAATATGGCCTGCGCTTACGTCGGTCTTGAGGACCTTGCTGTAGGTAGCTCCGTCGTCAATGTCGTCAATGTCGCCTGTAGCTTCAGTGAGAAGGATGTGACCAGCCGTAATATCTGTAGTCAAAACGCGGCTATAGGTTCCGCCGTCAACCACATCGTCAAGATCATTCGTCCCGATGATGTAGGCAGTGAAAGACAGCTTGTCCGCTGTGATCACCCCCGCCTTGATCATCGGCGCACGAATCTCGTTCGTCGCAATGATGTACTCAGCAAGCACGAGGACGGCTATAATGAATTCGTTGTCTCCTTCTGCTGGAAGGAACCCGGCCCCGCCATTGTCTTCGATGTCGGGTGTAGTGCTGATAACCTCGTTCGTCCCATCTGTCCCGACAGCATAGGCTCGGTACTTGTATGCAGATGTCGTGGTTAGACTTTTGTGAATGTAGGCAGTCTGAGGTACGTTCGGGATTGGGACCCATGCACCGAAGCCCGCGCCTTCGTTCTTATCCTCAGCATACTCAAGTTCGTAGTGACTGAAGCCGCCCCATGCCGGATCAGGCGTGTTGAAGACGATCCCGATGATGCCGTCACCGAGGACAATCCCATCACCTGAAACCGAGTCGTCGAAGATCAAGCCGGTAGCATCGTCTGGGATACCAGAAGTAGGAACGACTGAACCAGAGGTTGCGTGTACTTCAGAAGACGCAGGACTCTCATTCCCCGTCCGGTCAAGCGCAGTCACGACGAAGTATCGAGCGGTCCCGGCTGTGATAGGCTCATCGGTGTACTCGTCAACCGGACCGACTACCTTGAAATCCGTGTAGGTTGCTGGATTCGAGATATCAATACCTGCACCAGTGTGGTAATAGATCCGATGCCATCTAAGGTCAGTCATTGCCGTGCCGTCGATGTTCGTTGTAGGGAGTGTCCACGTGATTCGAATCCCTGAAGCAATGGCCGTTGCGACTACACCCGTAGGAGTAGCAGGAGAGACTTCATCCCCAACAGCAGTGATCGAAGCCTCTGCAAACTCGCTCGCATACTGCATTGGATACGAGCGCGAGTGAAGCATCAGCTCAAGATTCGATCGGTCGTTAGGCATCTATTCTCCTATTCGATTGTGATGGTTTCCTAGCCTCTAGCATCTCTACTCGATCAACCAATTCTCGAATACATCCCTCTAGGAATCCGACTTGGTCGTTGAATCCATAGCCAGAGATGTTTCCTTCTTCGTCATAATGAATGACATCTCCGAGAGCTTCCTGCGTTCCAGGAGAGTCAAGGATTGGCCCAAGATGCTTACGTGCCCACTGTGGCAATCCGCGTCTTTCTTCTCTCAACCCTTCGGCGTGTGTGTCGATAAACTCAAGCATCCCTTTGTCTGGGCATGTGCGCAATTTGCCGTGGCGATAAGCGTCGCCTTGGATTGTCTTTGTGCCATCTTCACCGTCAACGATCTCGCCACCGAATGCCTTAACCCAACGCGCTTGGCTGAAATGCTTGATCGTCGCTGTGCGTATTTCATCTGCGGACACGAAAGGTTTCTTCGTGAACTCAAATAGCTTGAACGACTTGAGTTTGTCAATCATACCCGCGCCAGATACCTCGATAGGATTCTCTTTGAAGGCATAGGTAGAGGGATGGCTGTCATATCCATCGGCGATCATGTTTCCTGAGCCGGAGTTGACATCGAGGATTTGGCCGGGCGCTGTTGTTCCGATGCCGACGTTGCCCGCACTTGTTATTCTAACTCGTTCGTTATACCCCCCTGTATAAAACCTTATCCCGCCACTAGCAATCCCATTATAAATAGAAAAACCTGCATGACCGCTTGAATCATAACCAAAATAACCCAATTGTGTCGTGGAATTGCGATAGAATCTGAACAATGACACCGCGTCCGCGTCACTGGATGCTCCTGTGTCATCTATTCTCACATCTGGGCCTGCCGCACCTGCAATATGCAACGCCGCCCCCGGACTCGCCGTCCCGATACCAACAAAGCCATCAGATCCTTGAATAAATAAGGCATTCTCTGCACCAACACCCTCAATGCGAAAGTCCTTATCTGCTCCGCTCTCATTGAAAACAGCAGCGCCGTCAATCCCTAGAGTAGACCCATCCCATGTCCCGGCAGCGGCGGCAGAGAGAAGGCCGCTTGCGCCGGTGTAAACAAGTCGACCTGCCGTCAACGCATCTGCGGTGAGATTCTGCGCGCGGATGTCGAATGCGCCTGCATCCCAGTTAGCGGTAAGCGCTGTCGTGCCATCTCTACTTACAAAGGTGGTTGTGGTCCCCCCCGGTATTCTATCTGGCAGTGGCATTCTTACCTCCTAGGTAGGCGTGACTTTTTGTTCGATTGCGTTAATCACGATGTCTACTGTGTCGTCATTGTCATTGTCTACGATGAATCTCATGTAGAGAGCATCGCACCACACCGGAACGCTCTTCCGAACGGTATTCCCTGCATCACACGTGACTGTGAAGTTCCCATCTTCGACAGCCCCATAGTCAACCGCTTGCAGAAACGCTGCGTCTGTATCAAGAGACGAGCAGCGGATATGAACGGTGACATCCCCCTCCGATGCTGCCTGAAACGTAATGACAGCCTCTACGCAGAACTGCGACCTCTTCTCCAGATTTGTCGTCTCACAGTCACCTTCTGCGGTAGAAGTCCCCGCCGCCTTTGCACTCACATTTATGACTTCTGTTGGGCTCTTAGATAGTGCCATTCTTCCTCCTAGTCAACCAAGCGGTATGCGGTGTATTCGCACCACAGATCAATAATGTGCAACGGGCCTGTACACTCTCCGCCCCCGCCAAGGTTCACCGCAATCTTCACGATCACCGTATCCCCCGCTACAATCGGGTACGTCGCCTCATTGTAGTCAATAGTGCCTGACACCACGTTGGCTTTGTTTATAGCCTCGTCGCCGCCTGTCAGGTCCAATAGCATGGCCACGCTCTGTCCGAGATCCGCCCCAGTCTCTCCGTCTGCTATCCCGTGCACCGTGCATGTGAACGAAACATCATCCCCATCGTCTTCGGCGATCTCATTCTGAACCAACGCCTTGAGAGTCATGTCACTTGCGGCATTCCAATCATTCGGCACTTGGAAAGAAACAAGCGCATACTCTGCGTCAGCGTTGAAGTCAATCGACGGAGCGCCAGTGATTGCGGAAATCGTTACAGTCCCGCCGCCTGTTTGGATAGGCAGTTGGATATTCCTAGTCCCAGTCCCGTCAATCGCATCGAAGTTGTCATTTATCTTCTGATGCCACGAGGTCTCCCTGTGCGATGGCTTGTAGAGAAGCCCGTGCGTTGTCGTCGCTCCCATGTTACCTCCCGATGTTTCCTGTCACGTCGATTGAATTAATTGGCACGTGCCGCACCTTCACAAAGACCGTTGCCCCTGGAGGCACTGGCGAGATCATTGCATGGCTCGCCCTGGTAGTCGAATATGGATCCGCTCCATATCGTGCGTTGTTTCCGATGCTCACCCATACCTCGGAGTGATCGAACCACCACTGATTGCAAGGCCTCCACGATGCGGCGACAGCGGATTCAAAATGCCCGTCGTCTGCTTCGTGTGTCATTGATCTCAGGGCAAGGTTCTCTACCGTCTTCTCATCATTCCCCCAACCGGCACCCCACTCAGCTTCACCCCAACCTTCTTCCCCTCCGAGTTGAGACATCCCACCAAGCAACCATTCGGCGCGCACCTTGTTCCTTTCTTCTTCAGAGAGGTCTTGAGAGATCCAATAGGCGCGCTCGCCAATCACCTTGTCGATCGTCCCCCGGATGGTTGTCGATCCGGTCCAGTTGTTCAAACTCACTTCATGCTCAACAGACATCACTCCGATCTCGATGGTGTAGTCATCACAGATGACACGGATAAGGTCGTGTGGCTCAGGGTTCGGCCAGCAATACGGCATCTCAATCACGGCGTCAGGAGTAGGCGAGGACGTATCATGTAGACAGGCATACACGTAATCTGTTACCTCACCTTCGGTATCGAGGAATGAATTCGATTGCTCAACTAATCTCATCGGGCGGTGCAGCCTGCCGCCATCACCATCAGGGACCCCGTAGAGAGCCTGGGCGTCGGTGTCTTCTACGATAACGCTCTGCATCATGCCTTTGACTGCTGACATGTAGTTGACTTCAATCCACGTCCGGACGTCTTTGATGTCAAGCTCGATGATTCTCTTGACGTAATCGCCGGTCAGTATTGCATCAGGAGTTCGGCTTGCTTGAATGAGCTCGGTAGCGGTTGCAGGCACTGTGCCACCAACTCTAAACGGATCAAAGAGAGTGAGGAAGAATCCTTCGGCTGAGGTAGAAAGCCCTGAGCCGTCATTAAACGCTGTCCCAGAGGCATGGTATTTGACACCGAGTACATACCCCGTTCGCTTGATCGCCGCTTGAAGTACTTCCATGGTAGTAGACTCGCCGGTAGTGTATTCGGTGACGTACAGAGCAGGATCATTCTCAACAACAACGTGAGCTCGATCAGACTTGAAATTGGAGTCACCTAGAATAGAGGCAAGCAGGCTTGCAATGTCGCGCCCTTCATAGATCCACTTACTCAGGCGTGGAATGGCTTTGTACATCTGGCTCATGCCAACAGGACTGAAGCTCACCTTATCTCCACCCTCGAGCATCTGAACAGCCCCCGGAACTCTGAGAGCTTGACCGCCAAAGATCAATGCCCACGGATCGCCAGCATCCTTGCGGATCTTCACACGGACATCATGCCAGTTTGAGAGCAACACCTTGTACGCAGCGGATCCGTTTTGATTCATTGTGCTGAGTTGGTCAAGCGGATCGAGGGATAGATTGTTCGCAACGTGCTCGACGGGGTGATTGACGAACTCCATCTCACACCACCAATCTTTGCGGTCAATATCCGATCCCCAACGAAGACTATTGCAACGACCCTCAAGGCTCTTGACCGTGCCATCTGAGTGCTCGACTTCCACATCGATGAACACTTTCGTCTTGGTCGTTGCGTTCGCTATGTCTCTCATGTGCCTCTCCCAGTCCAGGCAGAGTTTCCGCCGCTATGGCCGGTCAATTCCCAGCCTTCGTTCGTCGCCCACTTGACCATACCCTCTCCGACCTTACGGCCATCTAGCATGATAGGGATTACGATAGGGCGCATGAAGCCGCCCCCTCCTGATTTGTGAGTAGGCAGAATCGTTTCGCCAGGCATAGCTTTGATGGTTTGTTCAATTCCCGGAGGCCCTTGTACGATACCGCCTGAGTGGTATGCTCTTCCAGATACATCAGCTAGCACATCCCCACCTAGCCCTCCAAGCAAACCACCTATTGCCATGCCGATGAGCGCCCACGGAAAAGCTGCTACTAACGATCCAACAATTGCTCCAGCCGCCGCTCCAATGATGACTGCCAATACTCTCTTCAGGATTTCAATCTGTCTGTCGACACCCTCAATAGCTGTCACGATGTCAGGAAGAGCATCCAGGCCTTCTAGCGCAGTAGTGAAGTCGGTCCATTTACCATTCAACTCAGTCCACGTAGGCAAGGAACCAAGAAGACTAACGATCGCAATCGCAGCAGTGGATAGATTGACAAAGAACTTTGCTGCATTACCGGCGAATTCATGAAAGTGCTCAATGATGTAGTCTACCCCTGTACTCAACCAATTGACGATGCTATCCCACGTGACTCCAGCTTCAGCCAAGACTCCTTTCACTCTTGCAATCCCATTTACAATAGCCATCACTATTGCAGGCAGCCGCGTTGAGATCCACGCCCAGACGTTCTGAGAGACTCGTTTAGCCCCTTCTAGCAGCTCGGTCCAGTTAGAGATACCGAAGCTAGCTAGAACCAGCTTAATGGAATTAGCAATCGCGTTTCCAACAGGCTCGGCCCATGCGGGTATTTGAACCTCTTCCTCTTCGCTATCAAAGACCCTGTCACCAGGAGCGATAGCCTGATACCTCAGCCGTTCCGTCTTGTACCCGGAAGGGACTCCCACCTGTCCCGCTGTTGCTGATCCCCCAACCTCGACACTAGTAATGCCTAGCCATTGTTTTACTATCCTCAAAGCAGCCGCAACGGGCCACAAGAATTCACCGAGCAGATTTCCGATTTCCGTCCAGATCACCTGTGACGCTTTCTGCATCATCGCACCTGCATCACTTGCCGAGATCAAGTTTTTGAATGAACTGATCAACACATTCACAAAGGTGACTAAGGACGACAATCCTACGCGCAAGAGATCCATCCCTTCAAGACCGTCAACCACCATCCCAATAGACGAGACGAATAAATCTATTACGCCTCCGAGAAGACCGCCACCAAAAACGCTCCCCATTGCCTCATAAGCACTGGTGTAGAAATCTAACTGCTCCTCAAGTTTCGACTTCTTCTCTTCGAGTATTGATATCCAGCCCTGGATCGCTGCTGCAACTAATTGTAGACTAGCGGATACAGCTTCACCGGCAGCCTTCGTCTTTTCTTCGGCAGAGGCGGCGGTGGCACTGGCAGCCTTCGCCATGGATGCAACATCAACAAAGGCACTGGCAGCGAAAGCAACTTCGGCTGCTGCTGCGGAGGCGGAGGCGGTAGCAGAATCCGCTACAGCGGTCAACGCGTCCACGATGTTGGTGAATATCGCAGGAATGAATTCAAGTACCGTGTCAACCATTGCACCGTACTTCTCTATCCATGGCATCATATCAGTGTCTGGAATGTTTGCAGGTGAAATAATTTCTAGTTGCCGTCTCAATTCTGCGACAAGATCGAAGTCACCCGCTTGTCTCGCAGCCTCTATTCTTGCCTCAAGCGCGGCCACCAAGTCGCCTTCCATGCGAACGAGCTTATTAAGCACATATAGGTTGTCAATGTCCAAATCATGCTTTAAGGCCATTGCCTTCGCTTCCGCGATCAGCGCAGGGAGATTGCCAGCCATTACGGAGATCGTTTCAGCAGCACCAACCCAGTCGCCAGTCCTCAAGGCTTTGGCAATCGGATCGATAAATTTGCTGTCAAATATATCCTTAGCCTCTTTGGCTTCTTTCGTGGCCAGGTCTTTGGCATCACTGATAGCTTCATCTGCCTGCTTCTTTGCCTGCTCTGCTGAGATGCCGAGGAAGTCTTCTAGCCATTGGATGTCATCGGTGAATGTGCCCATGCCGAGAGTTTGAAGCTGTTCCAGATCTCGCAAGACGGCAGAGGCAGCACTCCCACCCGCCAGAAGCGCAGCCGGCACCTCGCCGTATGATGTGAGGAAAGAGCGAATGGCATCAACGCCACCCGTAGGATCTGCGCTGAGCGCGTCTGCCAGTTCGTCAAAGGCATCTGTCCACGGGCCGATGACTGCTTCGGGTACATCGGGCTCTGTGCCAATTCGTGGGCCGTATTGAGTGGTCGTCTGTGATGGCATCCCGGCACCGCTGAAATCAAATACCGCTGGATCAGAGAAGGCATCGCTGATCATCCCGCTGAGTTCGTTACTCAGTCGTTTTCTTTCTTTGAAGAATTCCTGGTCTAACAGATCGCCTTCAAAAGCAGGGCGCGGACCTGCTGCGGATGGAAGTGGTTGAAACTGTCCTGTACCAGGCTGTCCTGTAGGACCTATAGGCATCGTTATTGTTGGGGCTTCTCCCGCTATAGTGTTAATGCCTTCCATCCATTGCCCTGACGCCAACAACGCTACGCCTTTAGCAATCTTCCATGTTTTGTCTAATATAGCATCTATCCCAGTTCTTTGTTCGAAAGCCTGCATCGCATCATCCAGAGCAACCAGCCATCCCCACGCATCAGAGATGTCTCCTGCCAGCAGAGTGAAACCATCGATCATACTAGCAAGGAAGTTTTTCATACCGACTTTCCAATCGACAACTGTTCCGATCGACTCACCAAGACCCACCATCGCAACTTCCAGATTCGAGGTCGCTACGTCCAATTTCAGTTGCTCCCCGCGCTGTTTCTCTGCAGCAGCTTCCGCTGCGCCTGTTGCATCCGCGACCTCATCTTGACTCTGTGCGAACATTTCCGCCTGAGTAGTTGCCAACGGAAGGATAGCCATGATCGCTTCGACAGATGAAAATAGATCGATTAGTTCAAGATTGTTCGCAATCGCATATTTGGTTATTTCGGCAATAGAACCAGCCCATCCGATGTTGGCTATCATTGCCTGTCCGGTCTCGTAGCCAAGAGCCTTCATGACTGCAATCAGAGACTCGCCAGGTTTCGACAATTCAATGATGGATTGACGCATAGATGTCATTGTTTCGGCAGTGCCGATACCGCTCTTTGTCAGGGTTATGATCGCCCCGGCAAGCTCCTCAAACTCCACTCCAAGAGGAGCGGCGATAGCTGTCAATTTGCCAAACGATGCACCAAGTTCCGAAGCGTTTGTGACACCCTTCTCGATGACTTTGAAAAACACGTCATTCACATAAGATGCTTTCTCGACAGACCACCCGTAGGCATTGAGCGTTCCGGCGAGCACGTCTGCTTGTTGCTTAACAGTGGTCATGCCAGCTAGAGCGCCGATCAATGCTTGCTCGAACAACTCCATGCCGTCAGCGCCCTGGAAGCCCGCACTGTAGATCTGGTACATTGCATCAAGGCCCTCAGTACCCAGCTTGCCATACTCAGCAGCGAGAGTTTGTACTTCTTTGCCCAACCCCTTCATCTGTTCCCACGTCATATCTGTGAGAGTCCAGACGTTGCGGAGCTTCGTGTCGAATTCAACGAACTTGTTCACAGCGGCATTGACGCCCTTGATTGCAGCAATGACTACCCCGGCAGCGGTAGCCATTCCAAGGAACGAGCCAGAGATCTGCTTTGCCATCCCTTGCATCTTCCCGCCTGTGCGGTTGAATGAGGTTCCCATCGCGCCCAACTGTGAGTTGAACCCGCGCTGGTTTAGCTTGATCTCTGCGTACGCGCTACCGATTGGCTGTGCCACGTGGCCCCTTTAGTCCTTTATCCTCAAACTCTTTGATGATCTGTTGCAGTCCGTAATCGCTTTCAATCCACAAGGAAGGTGCGGCTGACTGACGTGCTTTGTATGCGTCCTCGTCAAGCATGACCGGATAACGAAGACGGCCAGCACTCCCAACGCTACCGACCTCAGGATGTGCGGCCAATGCCCAGAAGATGAATTGATCCTCATCAAGATCCCAGACTGATTCCTCGTCAAAGCTAAACATGGAGACGACCTCAGGGATGTACGCTTCATAGTTGACCTCCCTCTTATCTAGTCCGCCGCCTCCGTCTCCTCGTTTCCCGACTCATCTCCCTTCACGCGGTCAAGCAGCTCTTGAGGTGTCTTCGCAAGATCCTCTTCCTTGCCATCAACAGACGTGACGTTGGCGACGTGGAAGAACATGTTGGGAAGCATCGGGCCTTCATCCTCTTCGCTTAGAAGATTGTCAACGAATGGAATGTCGATCAGGACTTCCTCGTCAGAGTTCTCAACACCATAGTTGACGGTCATGCTCTCAGAGCCTTCGATCTGCTGAATGGCAAGCATGACGCCATAGGCAAGATCCTCCTCATTCAATCCCTCGAAGAGCGTGTCGACGTAGATGGTGTAAATGGCTCCCATCTTCGCTTTCAGGATGTTGCCCCACAGACCGGCCTCAGAGTCGTTCTTGAATGTCTCAGGTAGTCCATCGGTGATGAGTTCCTGAATAGCTTGACCCCGACACTTGCCATCGACCAGCGCCGCCTTAGATCGCAATGCAGCGAGCGTGAAGTTGTCCGTATGCTTCTGGACGAACAGTTCAACCTTTGCCCGATTGCGAATGGAAAGGCGAGGAAGGGTAACCGTTATCGGATCCCCTTCCGCCACCTTAACGATGAAGTCTCTCTTGTGTGTGTCTTTCGACACCCTCTTATACGTAGTAGCCAGATTCGAGCCGCCCATATTCTCCTCCTTCTATCGGTCGGCAAAACCAACGATGCCCGTCAGCTGGAGACTCGCACTCTCTTTGATGAAGGATTTACCAGGTACAGTAATTCCCACATTCTTGATGTATGCGAAGAACTCCCAACGAGCAGCGGTCTTCGTTCCTCTCTTTGTGTACAGGATCACGAATACCCTATCCCCGTCCTGCATGTCTACGGCGAACGATTCCGCGGCGATGTAAAATGACGGAATCTCCAAGACGGCAGGCTCTTCAGATGCGGGATAGAATACGTGTTCCCCGTGTGTTCCAATCGTTGCGTATGTGGAGATGTTTTCAAGGAGCGTGTTCTGATCCAAGGCCATATCTCCATACGCCCCGGCGATCTCATCTAGCACGTAGGCTTGAATGTTGTCGATGTACCATTCCTGAGCCCCGCCAGCGTTTGAATAGATCTCCAGTTTCACTTTCTTCATGTCTTCTTTCGCAAGAATCGACACAGAGAAGTAACCCCATTCCGTATCTCCGTAGTACGGATGTTCGGAGAGTATGGTGACAGATCCATTCCCTAGATCAGCATCAGCGGCAGATAACCCCGTTACCTTCAACGTGGCTGTCTTGCCCGTAAGCTCAAACTTAGCCCACACGCTTGCATGGATGATGTAGACATCCTCTTGCGCTGCGGTGATCGCATCGTCCAGTGTGACAACCTGAGAGATACCGCAAACGCCGTCGCCAGCATCGGCCATAACAACACCCCAGGATCGTTCTTCCCAACCCTTAGCCGCTGTTGCCGTTACTGAGGCCGTTCCTCCTGTATCGTCAGTCCAACTCGTCAATGCTTCTGCATCAATTCCAGGGTTGAGCATCAACTGCTCGCGCCTTGCAGCGCCCACCAATATGTCTGGTGTACGGAAGATCCCCGCAAGATAACCCTGCGCAGGTGTGACAGTCGCGCCCATATCACACCTCCTACGCTACGAGAGAACCGGTCAGTGCGCCAGTGTAAGTGAACACAACATCGAGATTCTGCTGGCCTTCGATGCCTGTCTTGAATCGATAGTTGACGAACGCAGTGCCCGAAAGCAAAGTCGTTCCCGCCAACGCATCTAGCAAGATGAGCGTGTCGGTTGTCATAGCGATCTTGTGTGCCAGGATTTCCGTCACACCGTCATTCGCCGCGTCATAGACCACGTTGCAAGGAATCTTCACCCCGCCTCGATCCATCGTACCGGGAGCAAACGACTGATGAGGGACAATCGTATCACCAAGGGCGGAAATGTTGTCTAGCTGCATCTCGAGCCCTCCAACATCGATGTCATTCAAGACGTGGATGTTATCCCCGCCGAAAGTCAATACTGATAGATAACCCTGTTTAGGCGTAACAGTTGCGCCCATGAGTCACCTCCTATGTAACTTGTTGTCCTGAGTACACAGCCTTCCAGCGTTTGAGACAGCGCCAGTGGCTTACGTCTTTGTCTATTTCTTCATTTGAATATGGGCCGTAGTAGCCTTCGAAGCGGGGCGTTCCCCATCCTGTGATGGTGAGAATCGCGCCGTCCATTACTGTCATGATTGCATCCATCAACGCTTCAGCGCCGGTTTGAGTCTTTGCAACGGCATCAAGTTGAACTCTGACAAACCGACCGATAGGACCGTGAAAGCCAATACCGTGTTGATCGGCAGCCGGGAGGATCGAAATTCGGATATAAGGCAACGTCGGCTTTCTCGCACGCCCTGACTTGATGCGTGTCGTGATGGCCGTCACTACCGCTTCGCTTGCGAGGTGAGCTTTGATCGCTTTCCTCGTCACGCTAAGGTATCCGGTTGTGGTCATGTTGCTCCCAAGATGCTCTTGACTGAATCCATGATCTCGTCAATGGTCAATGTCAACCACGGACGCGGTTCCATCTTTGTAGTCCCGACTTCGAGGTAGTACGCATATTCAAGGAACGTCCCTGAATTCCTGGTCGGCATGATGCCAAATTTCCCGACAACAGTTTGCGAATTGATCTCCACTTCGAACGTGATCTCACTTCGTAGAGTGCTAGATTGAACAGCAGGATAAGTACCGGCAGCCGAAGGCACTCCGGCTCCAAGCTCCTGCATATTCGTCTTGGCTGTTGCCACTGCCAGCACAACAGCACGGCGAATACGAATAACCGCATTCCTCTGTACCTGTGCCTTGAAAGGCGCAGGATTCCAGTAAGTTCCCGGTCTCATGCCGTCACTCCTTGAACATGAACACCCAACACCTCAAGGTGATGGCCCATCTTGTCGGGATCCTCTGCTGTCAGGACGCGGTAGTATTCACTCCCATACAAGAGATGATCGTCGACAACGACATCGGTTCCGTCATCGAATAAGAAGACATACACTTTCTCTTCGCCGTAGTGGAGGCCGATAGCTTCCATGTGGGCCTTATCTGCGAGCGAGACAGTGACGACGCGACACTCCAAATCGGATGCGGTCGCCGTGCCTGGAATGGTGAGAACATCCTCACCCTCATCACTCTCAGCCCATGTCGGACGATACTTGTCCACCGTTTCATTGAGTCCAATCATTTCACATCCCAACGATCCAGGTTCTGAGTCGTCGCTCAACTTCTGCAAGCTCCTCGATCTGGGGCAAGAACGTTGCACTGTACTTGCCGATTGATGTCTTCTGTGCGTTCCGATTCAGCCGATACCTTTCGTCAATCTTCAACAGCCAGATAACAGCGACCTCAATGACAGCCTCTTTCAACGGTCGCGGGATGGCAATGTCGTCATCCCCTCCAGCGTCGGAATATCCGCCCGTGTACGAAATGTCTACATGCTGAGGCAATCGCCGGAACGGGTGCGTTCGTTCGAGAGAGTATGTCCTCAGTGGCACGTAGATATGATCGTCTTCAACCCAGTAGTCTTCGTTGACTGTGAGAGCAGATTCATCCCACAGGACTTCATCAACAGATACAATCGGCGGGTGGCGCAAAAAGATGCGTTCACCCGCTTCATGTAGTTCGTTTTCAATATCAGATGAGTCAAAGCCAAGGGTGCGTGAGAGGCCACAGTGCTCACAGACATGCCGATAGGCATCCTGTAGCAAAGAATCAACATCAAGACTGTATGTCGTTTTCTTGTCGACATCTATGGTGATCTTCGCTCTAAGAGCGACTTCAGCCGCTGTAGGCCACCCTGTTTCAAGACTCATCTAATCCTCCTAGCTGACTGGAAGGCTTGGGGAATCCCAACCGACACCGGCGCAACCCATCAAACAGTCCTTTGCGTTGGTAACGGTGTACTGAATTCTCCAATACCGCTCCATGTTGATGACCTCTTGAGTCACGGTCACATTTGCAGAGTCTTGATCAAACGCCAACGCGGAATCGATTGCATCCTCCCACGTTGAGTTGTCATCAGACTTCTGCACCATAACCGAGACATCAGTTGCCGCGTCAATGGCTCCAAGCGTGAACAGAACAACGCCAGTACGACAGCGTTTCATATCCACACCGGTTCCATTGACTTCCGATCCGCTACCCGCAATCGTCTGCGCAGGAAGCAAGATTCCATCATGTGCGAAATCGTCAAAGTTTCGTCTCATTGTTACCTCCTAGGTAGTCACGCCGGAAACGATGTAGAACTCTTCCGGCTGTTTCGGAATGCCGTCAACGTAATGGACCGCACGAATGAGCATCTGGTCAGAGCTAAACTTCTCATGCTCCGACACGCGAATCTCAATCGCCCCAGCTTCACCGATTGCATATGCAGGCCAGTTCCCAAGGATCATGTACGAAGCATCAGAGCTACCGCCCTGAGTTTGCGCGATAGAAATCTTCGAGGAGACTTCAACATCATTCCCAAAGATCGGCTTGCCAGGAATACCGCCCTGAATCGAGCCATCGAAGTACAGCGGCCGACCGTTACCGTCCGTCAGCGTTCGAACCGTATTGCGCGTTCGAGGGTGCATGGCGAAACCGGTATACGTACCATCGTTGAGTTCGATCTGATACATCATCTGGGTGAAGTCCGTCCAGATAGGCGCTCGCCCGTCTGTGCCCATCAGAGTCGTGTTGTTCGTCACGCCTGCCTGAGACAGCAAACCAAGCGGCTGCACGCCACCCGTTCCCTGTAAGAAGGCGAGGTCTTCGGCAAGAGCCAACTGCTTCATCAGATCTTGTCGAACGATGGTCTCAATGGAAGGCTTAGCAAACTTGATCAGCCGTTCGTGAACTGGCACAAGCCCAATGCACTCGCGTAGATCGAGATAGATCATCTGGAAGGTTGGTTCACTTTCCGTCTTGTCCGTGGACTGATCAAGCCAGTACGCGGTCGCCCCAGATAGCATGCGAGTGATCCCTAGCTTCTCGCCATTATCCATCTGGTAAACCGTGGCCCCAAGATTCCTCACAACCGTATTCGCGTACAACTGAGGAATCAGCTCAGGCGAAAGGATATCTTGAACGAGGAAACCACCCGCAGAGTCGTCTTCGGTATTAAGGGCTTTCGTCTCGACAAGCACCTCTTTCTCGAAACCTGCATCTCTCCAGTTCCTTCGCCAACACGCCTGAAGCGCTTTGGCGAACTTGAAGTTCTTGACATCGTCTCGCTGGATACCCTGCGGACGAATGGCCGAGGCTGTGCGGAACGCGCCTTTATCGGCATCCGTTTCCGTCGCTTTGGAATCATCGACCGTCTCAATCTTCGTTGGATCTTTCACAGAGAGCTGGTACGTGACACCTTCAACCTCGATGGTGTCAGGCGCTTTGTCACCCTCCTTGACCTTTTTGAGCGCGGCATCAACTAACTTTTTGCGCTGCTCATCTGTTAAGGTTTTGTCCATAACAGGTCACCTCCTATTGGTGAACTACAATGTGTGATGCCAGAATCGACACCACGTCTTCCAATTCCTCGGCCTGTTGTTGCACGGCTTCCATGCTGGAGGTGATGAGCAAGCGCACCAGGAACGTGAACTCCCTTTTGCTCAGGGTTCCCGCAGACCACGCCGAACACAGGTGCTCGAGGTTTTCCGTCCAATCTTCATTCACCATCAGTTCTGCATACTGTTCGGGGAACAGAATGAACAGTTCTTCAGGTGAGTAATCTTTCCATTCGGGAATATCTCCCTCTTCGAGCTTCGAAAGTGCATCGGCAGCGAGTTTATAGGCCTCTTCAGAGGCGTCTTGCCCTCTCGCGCCTAAGGAACACGCCAGCGCCGCTCTGAGCGACTCTACGGTGGTTTCCTCAGCGTCCGTATCCTTGGCAGGCTGTTCGTCTTCAGCTGGCACAGAGGCCTGAATGTCGGCATCGTTTTCGACCGGTTCGACGTTTTCCACGTCAGGGGTCTTCACTTCGATAGAAAGGGTAACTTCAGCCTTTCCGATTGACGTAGATTCTTCGTTTTCCACAGGAACCTCCTTGATCGCCACTGATTGATCCGGTGCGGCAAGGGATCGGATGTCGAACGAGCCAGCTTCACCATCTCCACCGATAGCCACTTGTTTCGGGAGGAATAGATCTCGATTCTTCTCAATCATTTCCTTGACCAATGGCGACGGGCCTTCCATCACGACCTCGGCATAACCTTTCAAGAATGACTTGATGCCATCCGTTCGCATTGCCTCACGATTCGCAGGAATGACAACCGGGCTATGTTCGAGAATTTCCCACTCGATGAACTTCCATCCAGGGATGTCGTCAGGCGAGCTCCATTCGTTGATGATGAATCCGATCGACGTACAGTTGAGGGCATGCGCTTCCCACAGTCGTTGATAGACAGCGCCTTGCGTATCGGGTAGGTCAGAAGTCCATTCCCACTTTGCCCACACACGCGAGTCAGTAGAGACGATCGCCTGATCGAATCCAACAGGGAATGAGTGCATGTGGCTAGGAAGGACTACGGGATTCTTCATGAAGTTCTCAGTCACGATCATGCCGCCAGACTCAATTACGTCACCATCACGATCTACCTCAGCAGACGAGATCACAGACTGAGCGGTCGGGCGCCCTGGATGCAAGAAGTCGCCAGTGAATTCGATTCGCTTACCACCCTGAAGAGCGGCTTCGCGTTCGTAGACTCCAAACTTGTAGAGGGCTTCCACCGTTCCCTCTTTCAGCGCATGCTCAAGCGCCTCACGAGACAAGACCAAATGCTTGCTCTCGCCTACGATCTGAACTTCGGTCACGCCCATCGGCTTCATCTTCCCCCCTTCGTTACGATCTTCTTTCCCTTACGCTCCATGCGCCGGCCACACTGAGGGCAACGCGTGACGTGAGCGGCGACTACCGTCTGACACTTCGGGCATATTCGTTTCATGTCACAGTTTCGCCCCGCACATCCTGCATACTTTCGCTCCCGGCTTATTGACCGCAGTACACATCCTGCAAGTCTTAGCCTTCGGTGCTTCTGTCTCTTTCGGTGCTTCTGTCTTCTTGGGCATATTCACTCCCACTCCAAGGAGGGGCCGAAGCCCCTCTCGGAGTTCACTATTCGATGACGTACGTGATGATGACGTCTATGCCAGTAGCCGTATCAGCATCGCCGCCAGTCTTGCTAATGGTAATCGCGGTAGCCGCATCGCATACAGCGAACGAAGCCCCATCAGCTAGGACCGCCGCGCCAGCATCTCCAGCATTAAGAACTGTTGATTGTGTCAGACTCGCCTGAGCATATGCCACGAGCTTCACGGACCCTGCCGCTTGCGTTCCAAGGATATCTACCGTTGTCGTTGTTCCAACTGCGCCGCCATAGGCAATCGCAGTGACAGACACAATACGATAGGCCCGTCCTGTGATTGCAGGCAACAGCTCATGCCCTGCGTTGATCTCAGCGACGGTGACTCGGTGCCGATCATTCAACACCGTAGACTGAGCGTAGCTCGTGATAGGAGCTTGAGCGTTCCAGAATCCATCAGTTGCGTTGTCTAACGTCTCTCCATTCTGGCCTTGAACTTCTCTAGTAATCGATCCAGACGTTGCAGTGAACAGTAGACCAATAGGAAGGACAGCCGAATCGGTAGTCTGAACTCGAATAGCTGCTGCCGTATTGTTGTTCCCTACATTCGCACCGAATCCGTAATCGCAGTATCCAGAGCCGCCCATGTCCGCTACGACAGCATACTGGTCTCCTGCAAGGTCAATGGTATTTGGTCGCATCGTGAAGTAGCCAGCAGCTACATTCCTGTTGGAAGTTCCGCTACCAGACGATGTGATGCTACCGTAGACACCATACCCGCCGCCCGTGGCGTCGAGTGTCGCTGCTCCAGTTACTTCAAACTGACCCATTACGCCGATGAACTGATTCCCTTCAATCGTGTCTGAAATTAATGTTCGTCCACGAGTTGCATAGGCATCAGTAGTATCATGCGCGATCGTCAGCTTGGTATAGTCGCCCATCCAGATGCCATGCTGAATAGATGTCCCAGGACCAGCACCCGATGTGCCTAAAGTCTGATATGTACCCATAACGTACTTATCTACCACACTCATCTGAGCTGATACATCAACGCGCTTGACTATAACGCTGTCTGCGACAGATCCGAATGCGATAGTAGCATCGCCGCCGATATTGATAGCACCATCAGACATTCCTAGCTTCCACGTGTCTCCAATGTGGAGGCCAGAGCCTACCTGTGCTGCAGAGATGCTGATGGCGTGAGTAGTATTTGCGCCTGAGATCTCAAGGCCAATAGTAGAAACGCTGCTGAGAGTAAGAGGAGCAACCAAATCCAATGAGTCAGCCGTCCATGTAACCGCAGGTGCACTACCAGTATGTGTAATCGCAGTGATACCAGTTGTCACCGTAGTGGCGATCTGCATGTACTCAGTGGCGTTCAAACCCATACGGTTTGCCGGCGACTCGTGACTCGTGAATCCGGCACTGACCTCACGGGTAGACGTACTCCCATCAACGAGTGCAGTCGTGCCATCTACCGAGAGGTTGCCAACAGCCGTGATCGCATCAAGGGCAATCGGGCCTGCAAAGTCGAATCCGTCCGCTGTCCAGGTAACTACAGGAGCAGAGCCGGTGTGAGTGATTGCTGTGATACCTGTCGTCGCTGTGGTAGCAATCGACATGTATACAGCCGCGTCTGATCCGAATCGATTCGCAGGCGATTCAAGGCTTACGAACCCCGCACTAATGCCGCGGACTGATGTACTGCCATCCAAGATAATCAGAGTTCCATCTACCGAGAGATTGCCCGTGATCGTTATGGCACCAGTAAACCCGACAATACCTGCCAGGTCGATGTACGTCTCTGCAATCGCCAATCGGTCTTCGTCGGTTGCGTTATCTAGTACAGCGCCACCAACGAGGTCGATAATCCCTGTACTCTCAATTCCGAAGATGACGGTATTGTGTGAATCCGTGAAGTACCGCCCTCCGGCGTAATCCGTTCTGTCCAGCGCAGCCTGCGCGCTACCAGCAAATAGGAATGCGAACACACCCAAGATAAGCAGCGTTGCAAGTACTGGACCCAATCGATTTCTTTTCATGACTCCTCCTCCGCTCCCGCGAGCGTGTAGAAATGATCGAGATACCTTTTCTTCTCGCGCTGGAAGAAGGCCACCAGTGCCGCCATATATCGCGCCCCTGCACCTTCTTCAAGCAGAGCCTGTTCCCAATCCGTGAAACTCTTTAGCGTGTAGCTCGCTGCCTTGCCTTCGTCGTTCATCGGAACGAGATCGCAATGACAGTTGATGACTTCGACAGCCAACCCCGCGCCGTCGCCAGGATGATTCATAGCGTTACCCGTGACGGACATGATGAAGAATGACTCCATCGGGATTCCGTCCACGTACTTAGCGTCGGTTTCGATGTGCCAGTCTCGGGGGTTGAGCTGTCCAGGATGTGCCAGCCATCGCTTCTTCGGCACGCCTACGCCTTTGTAGAGATCGAACTGGCCTGTCTCAACCGCGCCGTGGATCTCAGTCTGTGCGATCGTTCGGCTGCGTGAAATGCTCATATCGTCGAACTGACCCCGAAGCCTTCGAGCGATGGCCTCGACCCCTTCACCCTCTCTCATTCCCGAGCTGATGGTGTTGGAGATTAGCTTCCGTGTCTCTGTGTCGATGCTGTTGACAATTCCTCTCCCGACGTTATGCCCAAGGCGTTCATTCACATAGGAATCTATTGACCGCTGGAAGTTGTACCGGCCAATCCACTCCTCGGGCACTTCAAACCCGATCTCCAAAGATAATCCTCTGGCACGCTCTCCACCCTCTTTCATCAAGTCGGGGATGTTGTTCGTATGCACTGCGCGTTGATCTACCAACGACGCATGAGCATCAGGGAGATACGCGGCAGGATCACCGGCAAGTGGAACGTCCTTGCCGTATCGCCGACTCCTACCGCGCGCCCTTGTTGAGGAGAGAACCGTGCCGGCTACTTCAGCCGGTCCAGTCATTAGGATGGAATTGACAAGCTCTCCAGTCGCTTCAGGCATGTTCAGGAACTCTCGCCGCTCGTTCATTGTGAGTGGTTGCTCTTTCAGGAATCGCGCTACCCGCGCCTTGCGCTCCATGTCTTCCTGTAGAGCTTCGATGGTGGAGAGATCGAACATCAGCATCACTTTCGGATCGTCCTTCATCAGCCCGTAGTTGATCTTCGATTGGAGCAACTGAAGGCGAGGCAGGACGGTATTCTCGTAGAAGATCTCCTCTTGGATCTGTGCGACTGCGCGATTCAATCCCTGATCGCGTGCTTGTGCAATCATGATAGGGGGCACACCGTACACGGCGAGGATCTCTTCGCGGTTCATCTTGCGAAGCTGTTCAAATGCCATCTCACTGTGCGAGAGCCCTGTCCTTTGATACTCGAAGCCACTCCCGAGTACGGCAGTCTGGAAAGCTCTGCCCGTCCCTTGATGGCTTTCGTCCCATCGGCGCTTGATTTTCTTGGCAACGGTATCAGTCACTACCTTGTCAGTCTTGAGCAAACCCAAGGGCTCCGCTTGATGCTCGAAGAACATGCGGTTGTAATCCTGCGCACGAACGTCACCAATCAGGACGGACCTCAGCACCTTTGTAGCGCCCAGCCCGAACCAAGGATTCTCAGGATTGAACTCCTCGAAGTGGATGATGTGATTCTTCTTGAGATAGACGACACGCCCGCCGCCGTAGAATACCCAGCCGTCGATTAGCTTCTCACCGGGGATGGGGAGCATCTGCCGTGGGTCGATCTTCGGCCAAATAGACGTGACTTCTTTCTCACGCTCTGACGCGAACACTTTCTCCCAGTAGGCATTGCCGTCCAGGTCGATGTAGGCAGAGGTGGCGAAGATCAAATCGTATCGCGTGAGTTCGGCGTCATCGTTCGGATTGTTGAGCAGGTCAACCATCTTGTGTCCACCGTCGAGGATCTTGCCACCTTCAAACTTCACCCATTCCTCGAAAGCCTCTGCATAGTTGGGGATGCCGTGCATCGACTTGAAGTCCTGAACCGTTGCTATCTTCGGCCGCTTGTTCGGCATACTGACAGCGATGATAGGAACACGCCCACAAGCCCGGGCGATGGCTTTGATTGCAGCATTCGCCCACGTGCCTACACGGTATGCGGGAATAAGGTCGGCTGAGTATCGAGGGCGGTTGACAGTCGCGCCTGCGTTCTCTATCACAGCTGTGATGGTGTCTGGTCTTTCGACGCCTCGTGTAGCAGATCCGAGGCCGCGTTCGAGCATATTCTGAAAGCTCACTTTCTCCCCCTCAAAACAGAAACGCCCCTCAATACGAGGGGCATTCGTCTAGAACGCTCTTCTTCGTCTTCTAAGCTAAGATACTACGAATGG
>Ga0208904_1000185_pt1 | contig 53112 bp, 82 predicted proteins | sample AntAceMetag02UKB_FD_184774 | JGI IMG/M metagenome (GOLD analysis project Ga0208904, IMG submission 184774) | Saline lake microbial communities from Ace Lake, Antarctica - Antarctic Ace Lake Metagenome 02UKB (SPAdes) (version 2) | ecosystem: Environmental > Aquatic > Non-marine Saline and...
AGAGCCTCGTCGCTCTGGCGGCGGCTGGGAACCTCTGTGGGAAGGGTGCTCGTGTCGCCTATGTGGATCTGAACGGGAGCATCGATCCTGACTATGCAGAGTCTCTGGGGGTCCCCCTTTCTGACCTCTTCCAGTTTATGTGCGTTCAGCCCTCCACGCTGATGGAGGGTATGCAGATCATGGGTTCGCTTTTGAAGGTTGTCGATGTCATCTTCCTGGATGGCCTGCGGGACACCCCTACACACGCCTGGGATGGTGTGCTGGCAGCCCTCAAGGTTCAGCTGCAAGACCATGGCACTGCTCTGGTGGCTCTGGGAGACAAGGTGCCCCTTGCTTGGAAGTACCATGCCCACCGCTCCTACCAGCTCCATTCCTTCAAGGCCCCCGGCACCCTGACCTTCGATGTCTGCAAGGATGCTCTGGACAGAGGTGTTGGCCGCACACTCACCTTCGAGATCAACCATGGAACAAGCTGAAGCCATCCTGCACATCACCACCGCCACGGGCGGCAAGCACGTGCTGTTGGCCTACGACAACATCGTGAGCCTGGAGCTGTGTGGGAATACCCTCACCATCAATTCCATCAAGGAAGGGTTGTCCTTCATAGAGCGTGTCTCTTTTGACAACTCCGAAGATGCTGAACCTGTCGTTGTCAAGCTCCGAGCAACGTGGCAGGAATGGCTGCGGTGGAAGGCGCTCAACGCCACGGCAGCAGTCGAGACTCCTACCACAGTGATCCCCGAGTCCACCACATGAGCCTCCCACTCCTTGGAAAGCTGGCAGAAGCCTTGCGCCCCTATGGGCACACGGATGCGGTTTCCGGGTGGGTGACTTTCCAGCGGGAATCCGATGATCGCCTTTTTGTGTTTGGGAGCAGTGAGCGCACCTGTGAATGGGACACCCTCCCCTACATGATTGAGGTGTCCTTCTGGACGTTTTTGGTGGAGCTGCAGCGGTTGAGGGCAGTCAACCGTGATCACGTTTTGACAGGGGTGCTCTACACCAACTGCTGGCTCGGCTCGGAGAAGTACAGAGAACCCCTCTGTGCAGCGGCAGAGGAAAAGGATGCCATGGTCCTCGAAGCGATCAGCGACCTGGACAATCTCATGGAGTGCCTGAAGGACAGAGGAATCATCGCATGAGAGGATACGATGAATACCTGCGGACAGAGGGCGCACAGCTTGCCACCTCTGAATCTGCTGGGGACACCCTCGGTGCCAGCATCCTCACCGGGGACTTTGACTGGGACACGATGGAGTCCTTGTACCTGGACGATCCCGACAAGGGAGCCTTCTACCTGACAGAGCACGCATACTGGAATCTGGAGAGGGCGCGGGAACTGTTGGATGAGGTGTACGCAGGCTGTTGATTTTTGGGGGGTTGTGCGTAGTAGGGGTGTCCCCCTTTGACGGAGTCTGCTATGAATCGCTTCGATGCCTGGATGGAACTGGTAGATGCCCTCCTGATGTCCATCATCGAGATGGGCTCACCGGACATCCCCGACGAGTGCTGGTACGACTATTTCGAGGATGGGTGTACCCCTGAGCAAGCCCTTCGGGGTATCTACGGGGGAATCGACTTTGACTCCATCGCTGCCAGGGTGCTCTAATGGCCAAGCCTGTTTTCGGAACCGCCGAGTGGGCGAAGTACAACCTGAACTGCCAGAGTGGCTGTAGTCACGGATGCCTCTACTGCTACGCCATGGCTGACTCCAAGCGGTTCAAGACCCACGCGGGTTTGGCTTGGACGACCGAGGTGCTCAAGGAAGAGATGCGGACTCGGGGCTTCGGGAAGCGGTCGGGTACGACCATGTTCCCGACCCAGCACGACATCACCCCGTTCAACCTCGCTATCAGCACGGCGCTCCTCAAGAACATCTTGATGCACGGCAATCCCGTCCTGATCGTGTCCAAGCCGCACATCGCGTGCATCCAGCACCTCTGCCGGGAGCTGGAGCAGTGGAAGGACCAGATCCTCTTCCGGTTCACCATCGGCTCTGCCTTCGATGGCAACCTGGGGTTCTGGGAGCCTGGTGCTCCCACGTTCAAGGAGCGGTTCGACAGCTTGCAGTACACGCATGATGAGGGCTTCGCCACTAGCATCAGCATGGAGCCCATGTTGGACACGTCGGTGGAGGCTGTCCTCGCCTGTGTGCATATCCTGGAGCCCCTCGTCACCGACTCGATCTGGTTGGGCAAGGTCAACAGGCTGCAGGAGCGGCTGAAGCGGAACGGCGTGTGGGAAAACCCCGGCGTCGAGTCCATGGCAAAGGCACTCGATGCTTTCCAGTGCAACGCCAACATCCACCTCATCTACGAGGCCCTCAAGGACAACCCCAAGGCCAAGTGGAAGGAGTCCGTCAAGAAGGTGGTCGGCTTGGAGATCCCCACAACGCCAGGAATGGACATCTGACGCTGTGGGCTGTAGCTACCCGAAGGAGACGCCATGAGACTCGAACGTGGTTGGTGTGGGCGGTGCCGGAAGAACGCCGTAGAGAGGCACGGAGAGGCCCAGGACGGGCGTCCGCAGTACCGTTGTACAAGCTGTGGGAACACCCATACCCGTGGTCACCAGGGCGAGCCCTGGGATTCCCATCCCTCCCCTACCAAGAAGGCTGCCCAAGGGGGTCAGGGTTGACGCTTCCAGGGTATGGCTTAACAGGAGGTACTGCCCATGTCCCGTCAGACCACAGAAGAGAAGAAGGGTGACATCATTCTTGGAACCCACCTCATCCTTTGCTGCTATGAAACCCACTTCAACAAGGCTGGAAACCTCCAGCGGAGCAGAGGCCCACTCGTGAAGACCAACAAGTTCGGGCTTCAAGACCACGGGTGGACAAAGCACGAAACCCGTCCTGGCGGCTGGAAGCGGGACGTGCATATGGTGTTGAAGGTGGATGCTATGGACCCCACTCGTGCCACTGCCCGTTTCGAGGTCATCTCTGTGAAGGATGTGCCTGCTGAGGCAGGTAGGGATGAAGGCTATGGGGGAGGTACGATGATCACGGTTCGGCGTCTGGACGGGAAGCAGGAGCGTATCCGCTACACCCGCGGGTGCTGTTTCAACACGGACTGCACCGAGCCCGCTGTCGTCATCTGATGGAGATCACTCCGAAGGTGCCACCCATGCCAAAGCAGCAGATCACGGGAGACCTGGGCCTGGACATGGCCAACTGGTGCAAGCGGCATCCCTACTGGACGGCGCTGATTGCTCTGTTGTCCATCCCCCTGTGTTTCCTAGCCCTTCGTGAAGGCTGGCGGAGCAGCAGCTGCTACCGGGAGTGCAGGCCCTTGAGCCATTCCTACGTGGAGGGCAAGTGCTACTGTGCCACCCACGAACTGTGGACGGAGCAGGAGCCAAGTTTTTGACCCGAGATTCGATTGAGTTGGCACAGTCGGGCAAAATAAGCCGGGACTACGGCCACTGCTTGTATGCTCGGGAGAACGAAGGTTATGTGCATATCTATGACCTCTTCGTTAAACCCGACTACCGCGGACAAGGTCTGTCGAGATCTTTGTTAGAGGCAGCAATAAGCGGGATTCGAGCAAAAGGCTACAGCGGGGAGATACAGATAGTCACTAGCGTGGAAGGGCTTGCTTCCTATTACGGGAAGTTGGGACTGCAGGTTTTCAGCTATTATGGTTAGCCCTGGCTGAAGCCAACCTGGAGGTCAATCAGGAAGCGCTCCAGGCTCTCCTGGTTGCCCTTCTGGAGCCGCTCGTGCGCTTCCTCGACCAGCTCATCCAGGGTGGGCCCTTGAATGTCACAGTGGGGAGGCCACAGCACAGCGAGGTTTACAGGAGGTGAGGGGCGCGTCATGAAAGCCGTCAACGCATGGGAGGTGGGCTCGTGGGGGAGGCAGACAACCAAGGGCTGGGTGTGCTTGGGTATGCTCATGTTTTACTCCAGGGGGCTATCCCAGCATGTTGGCGGCAGCCGCCATGAGAGGGGGAAGGGTGGGGAGGCCCTCGCATCCCGCGATCCAGGCTTCACCCTTTTCCAAGGGGATGTAGGCGTAGCCCTCGGTCTGCATGTCGTAGGCGGCTAGGCCTTTGCAGGTGAGCTGGTTGACCACACGGGTCAGCAGGGCAGGTGTCCACTCAAAGTAGGCGGGGCCACTGTGGGCATCCAGCCTCCAGCTACAGGCAGCAAGGCAACACCTGTGCCTGGCGCTCGGTGAGCTTGATCTTGCTGGCGGTGCTGGTGTACTTGGCCATGATGGCTCCTACTTGAAGATGGAGAGGGCGAGGGAGTCCTCATCACTCCAGTAATGCCACCCACGCCCCTGGATGGAGTGTCCCTCGTCATCTAGGGTTGGGGAGGAATAGAGCACACCGTCCAAGGAAATCTCTTGGGGGCGGGGAGAGGGCCATGTCGGGAGGGATGAGGCGCGGATGCACCAACCCATGTCGAACCAGCACTCGTCTCGGGAGATTTCGAAGGGGTCCATGGTAGCTCGGGTCTGTCAGGGGGACACCTATACTACGCAGGCAGCCCCAGAAGTGAACCAATCACTTCTTATCGAGCCACTCCAGGAACGCGGTGCCCTTGGGGGAGAGCAAATCCTTCCGCATCCCGGTCCCGTCGTTGCTGTACCACGTCGTGGTGAGGCCCAGGCATCCCAGGTTGTAGAAAACCTGCTTCACGGAGTTGTTGCGGAAGTCCTTCCGGCTGGGGATGGTGCCTGCAGCCAATTCACGGAACCGGCGGAGCTGGGCCCTGGTGATGACACGCTTGATGTCGCGGAAGATTTCCTCGGCAGGCTTCATGCTGGGGCGATGCCACTTGGTGATGTCCATGTCTACTCCTGGGGGAGGCGGTAGAATTGCCCCAGGGCTTCGTCCAGCTTGTCGTAGAGCGCCTGGGTTTCGTCGTCATCCGCTCCGAGGCGTGCGGAACAGTCCACGATGGAGCTGCCATCCCAGGTGCCTCCACCAGCCCATGCCCCGTCAACGGTGAGGACAACCCGATTGGTGGTGGTGTTGAGTTCCACCCCGATGTCCTGGTCAGCGGCATTTCCGATAGTGAGAGCGATACGCATGTCTACTCCTCAGGGGTCACCTGACCCATTTCGAAACCCAACACAAAGCAGGCGCGCTCTTGGCGGCTGCGGAACACTAACATGGTACCCAGCCAGGAGAGGCTAAGGGCTTCCGGGAGCGCCTCTTGCGAGAGGAAGTCGAGGACGTGCGGGACGATCCCACTACCACTCTCTGCTTCGTACACAGGGGGCTGCCCCTCTTCGGAGATGAGACGAACGGGGTGCTGGGTAGCCATCAAGAAGTCCAGCTGGTTCTGTGGGCATGCGACTCGGATGGCGATTCCCATGTAGGGGTCCCTGCTGTCCGTGAAGGTCGACAGAACCTCCTTTTTCTGGCTGATCAGCACCAAGCCCATCCTGGCTGATCAGCACCAAGCCCATCTCTTGCATGAAACGGAGGTAGTAAGGGATTTGCCATTCCTCATACTCGTAGAAGCTCTTACGCCCGATGCTGTCACTCCTGCCAGCCACGATCTCCTGGAGGTCCTTTTCCAGGAGTGCCCACCACAGGGCTTTCAGATGCTGGTAGGTGTTCTCGTGGAGAGGCTTTAGACAGGAGGCTTCCGGTACGTGGTGTCTGCTCATGGTCTTTCCTCGGGATCTATGGAACATCCCTACTACGCAGGATGCCCTGGAAATGAAGCACCTCTATGCGAAGTCCACCTCGATGATGGTTTCCCAGAGGATGCCCGTTGTCCCGCTTCGGGGCTCCCTTTTCAGACTCGTCACCACCAAACCTGCCTCCTGCACGAAGCGGATGTAGAAGGGGATATCCCCTTCCGAGTACACGCTGAAGGTCTTGTGGGGGATGCTCTCCCTTTTGCCCTCCACGATCTTCCGGAGGGCGCTCTTCAGGTTGCGGAGCCACACAACCTTGCTCTGTTGGTAGAAGCCCTCCATAGAGTGCATCTGAAGTTGCCTCTGCCGCTCCACCTCCAACTGGCGCTCATCTCGTTCCTGTTGATCATGTCGGAGGCTGCGCGCTGCCTGGGCGTTGGCGAGCAGGGTTTTCAGGTCATCAGACATCACGGACTCCTAAGGGGTTACGGGATTTCCACCCAGATGGTGGTTTCCATGCAGAGATTCTCGCATATGTCCCTCGTCTCCTTTCTGTCGTTGCGGGTTACCACCAGCCCTGCTTCATGTGCAAAGCGGAGGTAGTGGGGGACCTTCCAGGATTCGTAGTCGTAGTAGCTCTCGCTGGAGAGGTACTCTCTCGTGCCCTCCGCGATCCCCTTGAGTTCATCTTTCAGCTGTGACAGCCAACCTGCCTTCAGCTCCAGATAGGTTTCCTCATCCTCCCAGGGGATGACATGAACCGAAGCACCGTATTCGAGTACAGGAGGTTCATTCCCGACCCAGATTTCCGTGTTGGTGTCCGCGTTGTGGGAAGCGCCGGGTACTCTATGGCAGATGAGAACTAGGAAAGGGGACATGTGGGCCTCTGTTCAGGGGGACACATGCTTCTACCCCACGCAGGGGGTTCTGCTGCCCCCTTGTGGGGTAAGGGTGGGCAGGAGGCTCAAACCATGACCGACCACGATACCAAGATCGCACACCACCTGGGTGTCATCCTGAAGAGCATCGGCCAGATCGAGGGCATCTCCCTCGCCATGCGGAACATCATCTGGGACGGCCTGGGAGATGACGTGCTCACTTCGGACCTCAGCGCCAGGCTGGCAGCAGCTTTGGATAAGGTCTCTGGTCATGCCCTGGACTGCATGCATCTACTAGGGGAGCCGGAGTCTGTGCTGGAGGAGATCGATGACCACTCGTAGGTGGGGGATGCCCTGGTGGTCTTGGGTTGCCGTGGCCCTCTTTGCGGTCTTCCTGGCGGCCTGGGGCCTTAAATCCATAGAGAGGGCAGGGGATTGTGTTGAGCGGTGCCCTTCAGGGCAGGAGTCCCGATTTCAGATCACGGATGGGGACGTGGTGTGCGTGTGTGCGGAACCCCAGGTGTGGAAACCCGCACCCTAAGGGGTTGAGTTTTGGGGGTTACTGCGTAGTAGGGGAGTGTTTTTCCCAGGACAGTTCCCATGACCGTCATCCACGCATATGTCTATGACCCAGCCAGGTCGGTGTTCAAGACGGATACAAACGTCCGTGCCCAGCTCTACCGCATCCACTGTTCCGAACATGACAGGTGTGAGGTCTACTCCCGGGGACAGTGCATCTGTCGGGGCGTCCTCTCCAGTTGTCCTCATGGTCGGGAATCAGTGGATACAGGGTGGACACGCCGAGCCCGCAAGTACGGTGCCTGGATTCAGGATGCCAAAGCCAAGACGAAGGACATCCCCAGCCTCCAATGTGCTCCGTCCAAGATGGCACGTGTGGGGGACTACCTCTACATCCCCTATGCCTACATGGAGATGTTCCAGAAATCTATCTGGACTCGGAGATGTTTCCTTCCTGTGGAGCAGTTCACCGTGGACCTGATCGTGGGTCTCGTGGCGTTTCGCCCACATGCTTGGATGGGTGGTGAGATCCGCTCCTACCAGACGGAAGAGGTTCCGTCATTCGTGAGCCATCTCCAGGAGTTGTATCCAGAGATGCTTGCAGAAGCTGCGGAGAAAAGTGAACACCTCCAGAATATCCTGAGGGGCATCACCAAGGTCGGGCGGAAGGCTTTGCTCCGCACGGTGCTCCCCAACGTGGGCAGCTTCAGGGAGATGCATAATGGCTCCCAGGCATGGGTGTGGGATGGCACCCACATGAGCTGTACCGACAAGTCCGACATGCCTCCGTTCACTCCCTTTGGGGCACAGGAGATGCGGATCCTCCCTGGCCCGGATGCTGCCGTCGAGATCACGGATGATGCCCAGGTGGGTAAAAACACCCAATTCCTGGATTGAGGTTCTGTTCGGCACGCTACTGCGTAGTAGGACTGAACAGCAGGCAGGAGCACGGATATGGCCCAGCGGAACACAGACTTCGGTGAAGGTCGCTTCGGCGGTCTCGATCCAGAGGATCCTGACTTCGCCTCCGTCGAAGATTTCGTGGAAGCCTGCATGGCGGACGGGGACACGGAGTTCGATTGGCGGCACCTGAACGTGCTGGCCTGGAACTGCCGCCGCTCCAACCATCTCATCCGTAAGGAACTGGAGAGCTTCGGGCTCAAGGGCAGAGCACGCCCGAACCCCAGGCGTATCCGCACCATCAGCAGCAACCCCCACGACCGTTGGCATGGGCTGGGCTCCAGCTCTACCCATGGCGGCTCCGGGTGGGAACAAGTCCAGGGTTTCGCTGGACAGGAGGGGTAGCATGAGGACCAACGCACACGACGGCATCTACTGGTTCGTGACCCCCAAGGTCAGCGGGGAGCTTTTCGTCAAGTACGGCGAGGTGGTGAGTCAGCCCACCCGCACCCGCGAGAAGGGGCTCCCTGACATGCTTCTGATGAGCAGGGACGGTGCTCTGGAGGCCATCAAGGCAACCTGCAAGGAGAGCCCCCTATTCCCCAACAAGAACTTCATCTGGGGCAAGACCGCAGAACCATGGCTGACTGATAAGGACACCTACGTCCTGAGTGGGATCGCCCAGCAGCGGTGGACGATCTGCAACTTCACTCGGGACTGGTTCGAGGTGGGGGGTCAGGTCTGCCTGGCCGACGATGGGTTCCCCCAGCTCAAGGCTATGGACTTGGGCGACGGCACCTTCCAGGTGGTGATGCTGGGTCAGTATCTCTCACCCCAGCACAACACTTTCACCGTCAAGGTGGGGGATACGATCACCCTGGAGCAGTTTGCTCTGGAGATCATGCGCTACGTCCTGGCTGGCAACGAGGTGTTCACTCGCTATCCGACGTGTGACCCCGGTTTCCGGCTCAAGACCGAAGCCCTGCGTGCTCTGCATGGCAGGTTCGAGGCTGCTGTGGAGAACGGGGCCACGGGCTTGAACATGCTGCGCGAGCAGGAGGGGTAGATGCGTCTCGAAGCCACTGTCATCTTCAACCTGACCACCGGCAAGAGGCACAGGATTCGGCGCTACATGCAAGGCGAGTCTGAGGATGAATTCTGGGGTCGGGCAATCTGCACCGCCTGCAAGGACGAGGGGGATCACTATGTGTATTACGAGATCGGGCCGACAGGTGGGGGTCTTTCAGGGGTGGAATGCGTCTACGTGAAGTACGGGCCGGACATCTATCTGAAACCCCGCAAGCTGTGGGACTCCGAATACCCCTTCACCAAGATCAAAAAGTACGAGAGGTAGACCATGATCAGTGCCGATGAAGCCCGCAGCCTTGCTCATGAGCAGAATCTCCCAGAGATTCAGTGTAGGGGTGAGCTGCTTGTCCTGGAAAGCATGATCCGCGTCGCTGGTGCCTGGGATGGCGAAACGCATGTGGAGAAGCCCTTTCGGTTCACGGGTAAACAGCGCTCCTTCATCGTCCGGGCACTTGAGGAAAAGGGTTTCGAAGTGGCAGTCGAACAAGCTGCTGAAGACACCCATATCGTCATTCGGTGGTAAGTATGCACGTCAACACACAGTCCTGGCAGTACCGCGCCCTCCAATGGTGTGGTGAGAACACCAGTAAGCACAGCTTCTACTGGGAGCCCAAGTGGGAGCCCCCACGGAACCGCTGCAGCTACCTAGGGGGCGTCCTCATGCTCCCTGTGCGGCTCTACGTGGCCCTCTGCAGCAAGTACATCCCCGGTGGTGGTGATAAGGGCATGCGCTGTCTGTTCTACTCCCCCCTCTTCGGGGTGCTGCTGTACGTCCAGGGCTATCTCCTGAGTGACTTCCGCGTGGGTGGGTGGCTGCTGAACAGCGGCATCGCACTGTTCGTGACCCCCCTGGGAGTAGGTGCCGTTGCTGCGTGCATGTGCATGGCTGCATGGTGTGGCGAGACACTAGGGGGGTTCCTCCGGAATACCTGTTATTCCAAGGACGAGGGGAAGGTCTACCTGCGGTACCTGGCCTTCTGGAACACCTACATCTGCCCACCTGTGGAGTACGGCGAGGGGGTTGATTCCAAGTCCCCTCTGCGTATGGAAAAGAACACCCCGTAGGAGTCCCTCATGGCCGAGATCGTCAAACCCCCGAAGCCCCGGCGCATCAAGTGTGATGAGTGCCGCGCCACCATCGCGTACCTGCCCGAAGAGGTGGAGTCCCACCATGGCAGGGACATCAGTGGTGGTCCCGATGGGCACGAACGTGTCAAGTGTCCCCGTCCTCGCTGTCCCGGCTACGGCTACATCAGGGTGTGGTAGATCATGAAGGTTTGGATTCAGAAGTGGGAAGAAGCCGAGTCGGGATGGGGCTCTCGCCCTGACGGCTATACCGTCCACAGGACCGAGGCCGACATCAGGCGGTTCTTTGATGCGATGCGGGCCAAGGAAGCCGCCCGTGGCTACGGCCCCAACAACGTCCCCGAGTCGTATACCCGCCTTTGTGGGAAGGCATACGAGGCGGAGATCACGGATGAGCAAGAGATCCTGAAGCTGGAAACGTGCGGGCACGGGTACTGGGGGAGCGGCGGCAACAAATACCCCCCCTCCTCTCACGCCTGGGGCTGACGATTCTGGGTGGCGCACCGTCAAGGAACCAGCTCCCAAGGAACCATCTCCCCCGGAGAAAAAGCTGCTGATCAGTGCGGAAGGGGCAAGGGGGCTGCTCAAGCAGTCCCAGGAGCACCTCAAGAAGCAGGCGACTGCCGAGCTGGCAGACATCAACAAGCGGGTGCGGGAGGGTGCCCTGCGGGGAGTTACCGCAGTGGTAGTCACCCTAAGCACCAGGGATGAGAAGGTCGCCTCTGAAGTGGAGTCCCTGATCGAGGGCCTCGGGTATGCAGCCAAGGTTCAGGTAGAGAACGATGATGAGAACCAGGCCACCACGCTTTGCGTCAGGGTTTCCTGGTAAGGTGCGGACACAATTTGTCCTCACTTAGTGGGTTGTGAAAGGGCCCCTACTGCGTAGTAGCAAGTGTGAACCCCCACCCGAAAGGTGTCCTCCATGTCCGAGAAGATCATCGAACGCGTCGCCCTCAATTTCACCGACCTGACCGGGGCCAAGACAGGCTGCGTCAAACTCGGCTCCAACAAGTTCTGGACAGGGGAGGTCGTGCAACGAGCCGATGGTCTCTTCGACTTCCGCTGCCGCTGGGGCTCCACTGGCACCCCTGGCAAGGACAAGGGCTCCAAGTACGGGATCGGTGAGGCTGCTGCCCTCAAGATCCTGCGCTCCAAGACTGCCTCCAAGCGGAAGAAGGGCTACACCCAGCTCGACACCCGCACCAAGGATGATGAGGTGGCCAAGGCGGCTGCCCAGGGTATCGACCTGACCAAGGGCAAGAAGGCCCCGGTTGCAGCCCCAGCCGTCGTCCAGGGACGCGCCTTCCATCCGGACGTGATCGACCTCCTGGGCATCATCTACGGCTCCACGGCCCGTGCCGTCACCTCCGGTTTGTCCAGCCAGGCTGGTGCGACCGAAGACAACCCCATCGGCAACCTGAGTGATGCCCAGCTCGACAAGGGTGGTCGCATCCTCGACGAGATCGGCCTCATGTTGGAGAAGAGGTTCGGCCACGAGACCCAGGGCAACAAGGGCACTGAGATTCCCCTGCGGAGTGGCATCCCCAACACCCAGATCCTCGACCTGACCAACGACTACTACAGCAACGTCCCCCGCCCCATCGGTCTGCACCAGCGTGGTCGGGCGAACCTGCATGCCCTGGTGGTGAGCAGCTTCGAGCGGCTCCAGAAGGAGCGGGAGTTCATGCAGCTCCTGCGGGACGCTCACTTGGCCAAGGCCACCTTCGCGGCGGCTGCTGCCCAGCCCAAGGCTTCCGGCTCCAAGGAAACTGTCTGGTACGATGGTCTCGGCTGCGAGATCGAAAGCTGTGCCCTCGGCAGTAAGGAACACCGCTGGGTCACGGAGGTGTTCAACAAGGGCCAGAGCAAGCGCAACAGCAACTGGTTCCGCAACGGGCGCTGCATGCTCCATGTGGCCCGTGTGTGGAAGTTCACCCGTCAGGGCTCCGATGCCGCCTTCCAGCGGTATGCCAAGAAGGTCACGGCGAAGCCCGGCGCAACGGGGAACATCTGGGGATATCACGGCACTAAGACTGCCAACCTGCTGGGCATAGGCACGAGCGGGCTTCTCATGCCTGAGAGGTTGCCCCGGGGAATTAAAACGGGCGCTGCCTTTGGATCCGGCATCTACACGGCCCCAAATTGGACTGCCACGGATACCATGACGGTGGGTCGCCATCGGACTGATGGTACCAACGGTGCCCTGAAGTCTGCTAATTATTTGGGCATCCGGGGCTCCTACTACGGCTCCAACAACACCGCTTCCCGGGCCTACATGTTCCTGCAGGAACTGGCCTTGGGTGTCCCCGAAGTGCTGACGCAGGCTTCCTGGGATCAGAAGCGCCCCCGTGGCTGGCCCCAGAAGGACTGGATCTATGCCTGTGCGGGCGGTATCTCCACCCTCACCCATGACGAGGTGGTGACCTTCAGTGGGGATGCCCAGGTGTTCCGCTACCTGATGGAACTGGAAGTGCGATAGGGCTCACGCGGGCAAGCATAGCAAGAGGGGTTTCTCAGAACACGGTTTGCTGTACGGCTCCATATATGACCCTCAGGACATCGACATAGGATCCTGGTATCCCATTTGACTTCCTCTGGGACATCCGCGGTGTAGCCCATATTCTCAAGGGCTCGAACCACCCTCTCTCGGTATTCCTTGCGGTGGGCTTCCTCTTCACAACGAGCGCATTTTGTGCCCTGGTAAAGGATCATCGATGCAACCCTTTTCCACTCATGTCCTTCAGGGCAGCGCATATGAACAGGAGTCTGGCTGAATAAGGGGCCCTGGTTGAGTACCTCGTACCCCAGATCCCTGACCAGGGTATGCACCCGTTCCGTGAAGTGTTCTCTTTTGTCCTGTTCATGGCACTCGGGGCAACGGGCTTTGTCTCCTGTGACCCTCTTGGCGATCTCTTCCCACTGATGACCTTCCGGGCATTCCAGAGCCACACGGGTATGAGAGGATAGAATCTCGTCAGACACCAAGGTGTATCCAGTCTCTTTCAGGGCTCGTAGCACCTTGTCCTTGTATGCCTCGGCTCTACGTTTGGGGGTGAAAGTGAAACCCCTCAAGCGAGTCCTGTCGTAGTGGATGGCAACAAGGGTGATGCCCCTGTCTTCACAAACATGGGTTTTGAGGGTATCCCGCTCCTGCAGTGCCTTGAAGCGCTCTTGTGTCCTATGGTACTTGGGGACATAGCGATAGTGTTGCCGACCCTGATACTCGAAGGCCAGCTTCAGGTTCTTGTTGTAGCCATCAATCTGTAGTCTCCTCCCTGTAGCATGGTTCACGAGCCAGGATGGGAACACCGAGCGGAAGGGCACTTGGAACAGGGTGTTGAACACCTTCCTGCAGAGTTGTTCCCCTGTAGAAGTGTGGCATTTAGGGCACCATGAACCTTGTTGGATACTGTGGGGGATTGCCTCCCACTGATGACCATGAGCACATTGCCAGAGGTGTTTGATTTCCAACCCCTTGTACTCAGGGGACAGAAATTCCCCACCCTTGGTTTTAGCCAGGGCTTGCATGTCCTCGACAGTTTTCCGCAGAGGATAAATTCTGCCCTGACACCCACAGGATTGAGGTTGTCTCTGACGAAAATAAGCCCTGTTGCACGTGTAGGTGTTCCCACAAGAGCATTTACAGATGACCTTGGAGACCCTGGCAGTCTCCCCCATTTTCTCGTCTACCACGGTCAGGAGTCCTGAGGTGCGCCCCACAAAGGACTGGGACAGCCTGCGTGTAGGGACACCCCACCTCTTTTTCCAGTGCTTCAAGACATGGGTGGGCAGCCCGTATGTCTCTGCGATCTGGCGCATAGGCAGCCCTTGCTCCAGGTACAGGTGCCGGAAAGTTTCTTCCGAGGGGATATTGTCATACGCCACGAGGCTCCCCACTCGGAGGTTCTTCCAGCTGCTCCAGCCCCTTCTCCAGGATGTGCCGCACGACTTTGGAGAAGTCCTGCTCCACGCCACCGCATTTCTCGGTGGTGCGAGCCTGGAAGGTGAGGATGCGGTTGAGCAGCTCTTCGGGGACTCGGATGCTGAGGGGCTTTGTGGCCATGTCTGACTTCTCCTACTAATAGGACAGGGGCATAGCCACTCTACCGGAGAGAGGTTGTTTTTTGTGGGCTGCCGCGTAGTAGGTGGGCATCATCAGGAGTCTTCCATGTACTATGTCTTAGCGGGCCTTGTCTGTCTTGTGCTCGTGCTCGTGCTCGTGGATGCTTACAGCAAGCTTATCCGTACACGCCGACGCTACACGGGTTTGTGCACCAAGCATGGTGTGCTCTTGTCCCAGCATGCTGAAACACAGGCACAATGCAAAACCCTCCTCTCGGAGGGTGCCCAAAAACATCGGCTCTGTATAGATTTGCGTGCTCGGTACACATCCCTGCATGCCTTGAATGGGGGCTTGGAAAAGGTGCGGCAAGCTCAGAAGGTGGCGGAAACCCTTGCTGCACAGAAAACACAGGGATTCCCGTGGTTGGCGGAAGCCTGTGCCAATCACATGTCTCTTGTAGACAAGCAGGCTGAGGATGCTCTGCTGCAGAGACGGCGACCTGCATTGAAGGCGCGAGAGACAGTCAAGAAAATCAGGGCTGAGAAGAAGGCATTGGCGAAGGAATTGAAGGTTCTCCAACACATTCTGAAATACTGGAGCGCGCTATTCCCATTCCTTCAGGATTTTGCAGGCAACTTCGATGATGACATCCTGTCCTCCATTCTGGGCTCTGACATGCAGGTAGCTCCCAGCGCCCTGGAGGAGATCATGAAGGACCCCTCCATAGACCGTGCAAGGTACTTCATGTCTGCAGATAAGTACCAGATGCTGTCGGGCACAGAGCGCAACCAGTTAGCCCTGGACAGGTACATGAAGCGCTCCAAGACCAACGCCGAGATTGGAGCGGCTTATGAGCGGTATGTGGGGTATCTGTTCGAGCGGGATGGGTATGATGTCCAATTCCAGGGCATCTTCATGGGCTTTGAAGACCTTGGGAGGGATCTGATTGCCAAGAAGGGTCCCGTAACCTACGTGATCCAGTGTAAGTGCTGGTCTCTCCGCAAGGTCATCCGCGAGAACGCCATCAACCAGCTCTATGGGACCACGGCTAAGTACCAGCAGGATCACCCGGAGGAGACTGTTAAAGCGGCATTTTACACCTCAACGCGGTTATCAGAGACAGCGGCTGAATTTGCTACTTCGCTGGGAGTCGTCGTGAGGGAAGAGGTGCCTCTTCCCTCGAAGTACCCCATCATCAAGTGCGTTGAGGGTTCCGGGAAAATCTACCATCTGCCCTTTGACCAACAGTACGACAAAATCAAGGGGAACCGTGCAGGACGCTTCTTCGTGACTACTGTTCAGGAGGCCGAGGATCAGGGGTTCCGCAGGGCCTACAGGTGGTCGGGTGCTACCTCCTGAGAAGGTGGGTTCACCTCTGGGGTGTTCTGCGTAGTAGGGGGGCACACTTCCCCTCTGGAACCCCTCCCATGACCAACTCCCTGTACTATGGCGACAACCTGGACGTGATGCGGCTGCATTTACCTGACGAGTCTGTGGATCTCGTCTACCTTGACCCCCCATTCAACTCGGGACGGGACTACAACGCCATCTTCAAGGCCAAGAAGGGGTCCGCCCAGATCAAGGCATTCACCGACACCTGGAATTGGGATGAAGCAGCAGCACTCGCCCACGACGAGATTCTGAAAGCCGGGGGCTCACTGGCTCATGCCATGGAGGCGTTCCACGCCCTGTTGGGAACATGCCCCACCTTGGCCTACCTTTCGATGATGGCTCCCCGCCTCCAGGAGATCCAGCGGGTGCTCAAGCCCACTGGCAGCGTCTACCTGCACTGCGACCCCACAGCGAGCCACTACCTCAAGATCCTGATGGACGCGATTTTCGGGCAGGGGAACTTCCGCAACGAGATCGTGTGGAAGAGACAGAGCGCCCACAACGATGCCACAACTGGATTTGGGGCGGTGACAGACACGGTCTTGTATTACACCAAGGGCGAAGGCTACACTTTCAACGTAGTACGAATGCCCCTCGACCCCGAGTACGTGGAGAAGTTCTACAGCCGGGTGGACGAGAACGGACGTAGATATGGGCTTGACAACACATCAGCCCCCGCTGGGGGCGGTATGTCAAAGATCGATCCTAACACCGGGAAGCCACGGGGCTGGTATGTGTGGAAGGGGTATCAACCCCCAGATAGAGGATGGCGCTACAGCCCTGACACCATGCAGCGTCTTCATGATGAAGGGCGTCTCCACTACCCCAAGAAGAAGACGCAGCGTATTCGGCTCAAGCGTTTCCTGGACGAGAACAAGGGTCAACCAGCGTCCTGTCTATGGACAGACATCAAGCCCCTACAAGGTGTGCGGAGTGCAGAGGGGCTGGGCTACCCCACACAGAAGCCACTCGCCCTCATCGACCGCATCATCCTGGCGTCATCGAACCCCGGCGACGTGGTGCTTGACCCCTTCTGCGGTTGTGGGACTGCGGTTGACGCAGCCCAGGGCCTTAGTCGCAAGTGGATCGGCATCGACATCACTCACCTCGCCATCGGCGTGATGAGGACCCGCCTGGATGACAAGTACGGTGACGACTGCGAGTTTGAGGTCCTCGGGGAGCCTGTAAACCTCGCGGGGGCCAGGCAGCTCGCCAAGGAGGACACCCACCAGTTCGAGCACTGGGCACTGGGCCTTGTCGGTGCCCGTGCATCGGCCAAGAAGAAGGGTGGCGACAAGGGCATCGACGGGGTGCTTTTCATGGACCCCGAAGTCGGGAGCAAAGTGCCACGACAGGTGCCGATCAGCGTCAAGTCGGGCAACGTCAACGTCGGAATGGTGCGGGACCTCCGAGGAGTCATGACTCGGGATGCATCCCCCCTCGGTGTCCTGGTCACTTTGAAACCGCCTACTAAGGGCATGAAAGCGGAGGCTCTTGCCGCTGGTTTTTACGATGCACCTGGTATCGGGGTTTTTGAGGACCCTGTACCTTGCCTCCAGATCCTTTCCGTGGATGACCTGTTGTCTGGGAAGGCGGGAGTACAAATCCCGAAAACGTCTGCGAACCTGACCCACAAACGGGCCACAAGAGCATAAGGTGTAGGCTTAGAAGGCAGTCCCCTCAACAAGTCCTTATAGAAGGGAGTCCCCATGTCTGGATTGATTCTTATAGCCCTCTTGCTCCTCACCCCCTGGAGCAGTGCTGCGTCCAAAGGCCCTCCCAACGAGATCTGTGCTGTCGTACAGCAGCACACAGAGGGGACCATCTGATGGGTTATTCCTACTACGCTCTTGTCATCTACGGTGTGCCTGAAACCAAGAAGATGGTGACGGCACGCCGTAAACGGGCCCCCCGTCCAAGGAGGCTCTGTCCCCAGGGGCACTACCGCAACCAAGGGCTTCAATCCGCCTGGAAGGTATGCCCCCAGTGTGGCAGTGAGCCCCTCATGGAAACGGTGTACAAGGATCAGCTCCTGGATCCCAGGGACGTGTACGCACCCGAGGGGGCGTCAGATGATTGGCACCTGGACTGGGTGCATCTCACGGGCCCTGACTATGACAATGGCGTCTACCTGGGCGTCCTCCTTCTGGAGGAGGACGTGTCCTGTGATGGGGGTTCCCCCATCCCGCAGCCTACCGAAGAGCAGAAGCTTCGGGTGGCAGCACTCCTGGAACGGATCGGGTATAAGGGTGACCCTCCCCAATCCCTACTTGTCACGAGGTATATGTAATGGCACGCCGACAAAAACTCTCCTACGACACCAGTGACCTGTCTCCCGAGGGCGAAGCCCTCCTCGAAAGGGGTTGGGTGCAGGTGTCCCTTTGTGGCTACTGGCTCTCCAAGGAGCAGTGGATCGACACCACCCACGACGATCTCTGCCACGCGCACAGTGAGGAGTTTGCGGGGGAGGCAGACTACGACACCTTGTTCGTGGCCTTCGTGAAGTCCCTGGGGATGTCGGAAGAGAACACCAAGGAGGTGCTGGAGCTGTTCGAAGCCAGCCCCACCAATGCAGTGGAGTGGGACTGATGGCTGCTGATGCAATCTGTTTTTTCGCTGCCCGCATCGCGTGGGAAGACTGCAACCAGGAACTGGCTCGGAAGCTCATCGCGGAGGGAGCCCTTCGGGTAGACAAGGGCTGGGGTTACATCTTTGTGGAGCCCGCACCCCCGTGCAGCACCCATGTGTGGTCGGACAGCAACGGCTATGAGCAGGTGCCCCTACCTCCTGAGCCCCATGTGGGACCATACATGAGGATTCGGGTGGACAGGTTGCTGAAGAATCCTGATGTGGAGGTTCAGTGCGGGATGTGGTTGGGTTGCTCTCGTTGATCTGAGGGTGTTGTTTCTACCGTTTACTGCGTAGTAAAAAGACAAGTAGAGGTGCACCGTGTTCCAGACGACAGAGAGAGAGAAGGAGACCATCACCTTCGACGTGTTCTTGGAGATGTCCGCTGACATCACCTACCGGCTTTCAGGGATGGCTTTCGACCCACGGGCCCTCTTGGACATCATCCTCCATGAGCATGAGCCCCCCTGTCCTGAGCACATTCTGGTACAGGCGATCACCGCTACCAGGGTGGGCTACGGAGACCGGAAGCGCAAGCTCGGCCCCCTAGCCTTCCTTCACCCCATCAGGGTGGCATCCATTCTCACCAAGGTGACCCGTCAGCCCTCTACCCTCGATCTGCTGCTGTGCCTCTTGCACGACAGGGATGAGGACTTGACTCCCGAGCGTATCGGGAAATCCGCGAAGAAGATGCATCGTGAGCTGGACAAGCTGGTGCCTCTGCTGGGAGATCGTGCCTACGAGAAGCTGGAAGAGGGGATTGGGCATCTGACCCACTACAAGGACCAGCTCAGCTACGGGGAGTACCTGGCTGCCTTGACCCAGCATGGGGAGTGCCGACCCGAGGTGCTTCGCGTCAAGCTGGCTGACCGTCTGGACAACACCTTGGATGTGGGTGTGGGTCGGCATGGCATCCCTGGGCGTGGAGTGTTCGCCCTGATCTTCGATGCCCTGTTCCTTCCCACCTACTCTGGCCCCCATGTGCCCTTCCGCTATGTGCCCCTGACGACGGATGAGGGGATACAGCTCCTGGCCAACCTGTTCAAGAACACGGAGTTCATCTCTGTCCTTCGCGCCGAAGGCTGTGCAGTCGAAGGCCCCACCGCTCGCCTCATGGATGCTCTCCTGCTGGCCAGCCGTCGCATCGCGGGATTCTTGGTGCAGGACTCTCTGGCTGTGGGTCTGGACGTGCCCTCCCACCGGGGGACCATCGAGGACGTGCGGGAGTACTGCCTCTCGGGTGGTATGGGCTGTGTGCGTTCAGGTGGTCAGCATCCTCTGGATGGGATGTTCTTGGAGCGGTATGGTACGAGCCGTGGTCGGCGGGAGCGGTTGAAGGCCATCTTCAAGGACCATTACTTGTTGGCGCGGTTGGGGCTGACCTTCTTGGGCATCTTCGAGTCGTACCTTGCGGACCCTGACTTCTACCTTCAGGGGATCACGGGGAACACTGAGAAAAAGATCAAGAAAGGGGGTTGTGTGCCAGCCCCTACTGCGTAGTGGTAAGTGAGCCGCATCGGGTGTTGACCCCAACTCGGAGTGGTTTTCAATCGGGGTCACTTCAGCGTCTACCTCACACAGAGGCAGGAGATACCGCCATGACGCCTTCCGCAATCAACTTCTACCCCCAGCCCATCGTGGATGCCGCCAACTCCGTGCAGGGTGACTGGCGCGGCGCATGCGACGCCGTACTCCAGGTCATCACGGACGGTGACCGCTGCTACAGCTCGGGTGAGATCGCCCGCATCCTCCGCATCTGCGCCCCCGACCTTCGCTTCTCGGTGCCCGGCATCGGTGGCTACATTCGGGACGCCTTCTGCTCGGATGCACTGCCCGAGTACGACGACGGCATGGGCAACCCCATGAGCCCGCTGCAGGTGGGTCGCACCACCCTGGGCCTCTTCCCCAACCGCACCCCCTCCGGCCAGCCCGTCTTCGTGTACGGTCCCGACCAGGGTGCCTGTGACGTGGCCGAGTACGAGGTCTACATCCCCCGCCCCGGTGAGGATCTGGGGGACGTGGAGGACACCGACAGCAACCCCGCGACCCCGCAGCCCCCGTCCACCATGCCCGCCACCACGACCCCTGCTCCGGGTCAGCCCAGCCAGGCTCCGGCCGCTCCCGGTGTCGTGCTCCAGGGCAACACCAGCCGCACCAGCTTCGAGTGCAAGGTCACGGGCGACTTCCGCCTGTACCTCAACCGCGAAGTGTTCGATGCCCTGGCCTACCAGAGCGGTCTGGCCATGCGCGGCGGTGACCCCGTGTACGTTCGCGTGGACGGCGACGTTGTGACCGTGCTGCTCACCGACGATGGTGACGCCAACAACGTGTCCTTCACCCTGGGTCGCACCCGTGGCCGCATCAAGGTGCCCAACCAGACGGGCTCCCCCTTCGTGCCCGGCACCCGCTACGGTGTCACCGTGACCAGCACGGAGATCACGGTCGACCTGGCCAACGCCCTGTAGTCCTCACCGGCTGCTTTCAGGCGGGGCTCCTTCGGGGGTCCCGCCTTGGTGCATTCGGGGTAGTGTGTCGCGGAGGCATACATGGACATGATTCCCACGGGCACCGCAGTAGAAGTGTGGCTCAAGGTTTTCCGCACGGATAGCTCAAGAGGTCTCTGTGCAACGGTGCTCGAAATGGGGGTCGCAGGGGTGCTGCTCACATGGGATGCGTCATGGGATAGGGCTTACCCAGACAAGAGCTACGTCCCACGCAAAGGGGCTACCGTCTTCTACCCCTGGCATGAGATCCATGCGCTGAGGCTGGAGCGTGGCCACACCACGATAGAAGAGAGGGAGGCAGAGGATGGATGAGGATGCCTTGATGGCAGCAGCTCTGGAAGAAACCGAGGGCTGGGATGACCGTGATAGGCAGATGTACCTGGGCGGTGTCCTGTGGGCAGCAGGCCAACGTGAGTGTGCCCATGAGAGGGTCCTGACGGTAACGGGGAAAGCCGACTATGTCTGCTGGCCTAGTGGGGACGTGGGTCTGGGGTATGCCCTTCCTACGGGGATGGGTTCCTTGGGCACTTTGGAGATCACCGTCTGTGCGGACTGTGGCAAGGTGCAGGGCTTTGTGAAGGAGGGGGGGTAGTGAAGCTCCCAGGGGGGTAGTAGGGGGGACTGGAGGCCCCCTCATGGCTATGGCTTTTTACCACCTGGACAAGAAGAACTCCGTCATCCTGGAGGATAAATTCACCGGCACCAAGCACCGGGGGACCATCCTCAAGGTCACGTGGCTCACCCTGCACATCAGGGTGGAGAATGTGCCCGAGGGCCAGCCCGATGTCTGGAAGTTCTCACGGCGCTCTGGAAAGGGTTGGCGTGCGGACTGTCCTCTCATCCTCCCCTACGGCGAATCTCATGTGGTGGCGGGCCTGGAAGTCACAGGGGCCATCTGCCCCTCGTGTGGTGAGTGGGTCTATAGCAGGGCACACCACGACTGCCGGCACTGCACCTGTGGGGGCATCTTTGTGGATGGGGGCCCCCACTACTTGCGTCTGGGGTACACGACTGCCGCCCCTGTTATCGAGCATCGCAAGCTGGACTACCACCTCACCCGCACCATGCTCTACGATGACTGGAACACCGGGAAGAGCCGGTTTGGGAGGCAGGGTGCCAACTGATCCCCCCACCCAGGTGCCAACGAAATCTGCTGCACAGTGGAGGGCGTTAGTTTGGGCATAGGGGCGCGTATATTGATGCAACCTCTATCTGTTGGAGAGGTATGTCTGCGGAGAAAAACCAAAGCAATTCCACCATGGGTGGAGAGGTGTTCAACCTCTACATGGTGCAGGCCCGGAAGTTCCCTCTTCTGTCCAAGGCTGAAGAGGCTGCCCTTGCTCAGCGGATCGAGAGGGGTGGGGATGACGGGATGCAGGCGGGCCATGCTCTGGCAAACAGCAATCTGCGGCTTGTGGTCTCCATCGCGTGGTCTTACTGCCGTAGGTACAAGGGGCTGAGCCTCTCTGACCTGGTGCAGGAGGGGAACATTGGTCTCCTCCGTGCTGTGCAGAAGTTCGATCACACCCGTGGGTTCAAATTCTCCACCTATGCGTCCTGGTGGATCAAGCAGGGCATTGTGCGGCACGTCTATACAGATGGCATCATCCGCCTCCCTGTGAACAAGACGGAGACTCGAAACCAGGTCCACAGGGTATCCAAAGACCTGTGCGCTGAGCTGGGACGGGAGCCAACCCCTGAAGAGATCAGTGACAGGGGTGGATTCCCTTTGGCAGAGGTGTTCAAGATTCTGTCCCTCCCCTCAGCCAGTCTTCTGCTGGACGCCCCCATGGCGGCGGGGGAGGGGGAGGACATGTTCCTCAAGGATGTGGTGGCGGATGCGGATGCCGTGAATCCTGAGGATATGTCGGTGTTCACAGACATGGTGGAGCACTTGACGATGTTGTTCGAGGGCTTCTCAGAAAGGGATTGTCGTATTCTACGGCTGCGGTACGGCATTGGGACTGAATCCCCCATGTCCCTGGAGCAGATTGGTAGGGAGGTGGGCCTGACCCGTGAGCGTGTCCGCCAGATCCTGAAGAGCCGTCTTGCGGATCTCCGTTCTCGGGTAGTGAAGCTCAAGCTGGGGGGCTGACCAGGACTCCTTTCCGGGTATGTGTTCTCGGAGGTGTCCATGGGTAGAGCAGCGCAACGTGCCGAACGAATCCGAGAGAAGGTACCTATCATCCAGGTACTGGCTGACTACGGGTACTACGTCGATCCTGAAGGGGACGATAGGGAACAACAGTTCCAGTGTGACCTTCATGGAGATGGGCAGGACAACAAGCCCTCCGCCCGTGCCTACCCCGAGTCGGGGTCATTCTACTGCTTCGCCTGTGGGCGCAGCAGGGATGCTATCCAGCTGGTCAGGGAGAAGGAGGGGTTGGACTTCTCCCCTGCCTGCAAGCTGTTGGAGAACCGCTATGGGCTTCCGCCACTCCCCTGGGATGGTGGGCCCCGTGAGGCTACTCCCGAGGAGGAGATCAGGGAAGCGCTGACCCCATCCCGCACCCTGGAGGATGAGAGATCCCGTGTGAGCAGGTTGTTGGACAACCTCACGAGGGAGAAGGATCTGCTGGTGGAGACCACATTGTCCTTGTGGGAGGCATTCGACAAGATCATGTGGGTTCACGAGCAGGGTAGGATAGAGGACCGCCCTGCCCAGGAAGCCCTGTTGAGGTTGCGTGGCATCGTCATGGACAAGCTCAAGGAACAGGTCTGAAGACTACGGGAGACTCGATGCTGGTTGTGCATGTCATCAGGAAGCCTCTGAGTGAGGGGAGCGTCGCCTCCAACGTGTTGAAGTGGGGAGCAGGAGCCATCCACATCAACGCCTCCCGCATCGAGGGTGTGCAGGGTGGCTCCGAGGGGCGATGGCCTGCGAACCTGCTCCTGCAGCATCTCCCAGGCTGTGTGTGCGAGGGCACGACACGGGTGGCAGCACAACGCGGTGGGGGTGGTGTCAAACACCCTGGCAACAAGGGCACCGCGCAGGGTGTCTATGGGGGGTACGAGGGGAAGGAGTACCCGGATGTCATCACCAAGGGTGATGCGGATGTCATCACCAAGGGTGATGCGGATGGCATGGAGACAGTGCAGAAGTGGGCCTGTGTAGAGGGTTGCCCTGTGGCTGACCTTGATGGGCAAAGTGGTGCGGTGACTGGGAGTTTTCGAGCCTCCCTAAATCCAGGCGGAGCCTCCCGGTACTTCAAGCAGATTCAGGGCGAGGGTGGCGAATGATCGAGGGGATCAAGCTCATGACCCTCCAGGAAGAGGGGCAGGGGCAGCGGGAGCTGAACCTTGCGGTGGTGCTCCCCAAGGGGGATGACATCTGGGGTGTGCTGGCACCTTTGAGGGACACTCCCTGGGCGCAGGAGATTCACACCATCCCAGGTGATGTCCTGTCCCATGCTCTATATGGATACTGCACCCCCTTGATCCGTGTGTTGGGGACGCCCCCTGGGGCGAGAGGCTCCCGCATCCCTGACGAGGTGGGTGCGTGCAGCCAGATTCAGACCTGTGTGATGAGGAAGCCTTATTGTAGACCGGGGCCGAAGCTGCCTGACTGCTACGACGCTCCCTCGGATGATCTACAGGTTTCCTATCTGGCCTCTGTGGTTGCCCTGGCCTGGAGGGATGGTCGTTATGTGCTCCTGGTGGAAGGAGCCGAGCATTCCTTCTAAGGTGGGCCAGATAGGCACTACGCGGGGTAGAGAGAAACCAAAGAGGTGTAGAACATGAGCGGTCTTTTTGCCGGTGGTATGAGCCTGGATGATCTGTTTGACAGCGGCAGACATCCCAATGTGGAAAAGAAGGAGTGGATGGACACCAAGGTCATGGCCTTGGTGACGGATGATATGTTGGATCAGGTGATCCAGGATTGCATCGATTCGGGCCTCTATGCTCTTGACCTCGAAACCACGGGGCTGGACAACAGGGTCATCAACGGTCGCACCGTAGACAATATTGTCGGGATATGCCTCTCCCATGATGGCATCCACGGCTACTACATCCCGTTGCACCATGGTGGTGAGGGTGAGGAAGTCAACCTCCCTCAGACCCGTGTGTTCACAGCTATGCGTCGGCTGGTGGCTTCCCCTGCACGGGCGATCTTCCACAACGGCAAATTTGACCATGAGTTTCTGCAGTTCAACGGAGACGCCCCCATCGGTGAGTGGGACAACCCCGCCGAGTGGGAAGACACTCTGATTCTGGCATATCTCCGCAACTCCCGTGCTCGGAACAAGGGTTTGAAGGCTCTGTCCTCCAACGAGCTGGGCTACCAGATGATCGAGTTGAAGGAGCTGTTCCTGGAAGAAGAGCGCAAACTGGGGTTGGACTTCTCCAAGTTGGATCCCAAGTGGGAGCCTGTCATCTGGTACGCCGCCAGTGACGCCATTTGCACCTATCTGTTGTACAAGCCCCTCTATGAGGAAGCCATCCCCCCTGTGCAGGCATCCAATGGGGATTCGATGCCCTCCCAGCACAACGTCTACCAAGTGGAGAAGCTTTGTGTGGCGGCGACACGGATGATGGAGCGGAACCGCATCCATATCGACCGTGCCAAGTTGAATGAGCTGATCACCCTGGGCCAGCAGGAGATGTTTGACGCCCTCAAGGATGTCTATGAGGGGGCTTCCCTGCTGCTACAGCGGGACATCACTCCCAGCTACTTCAAGCTCATGCGGGAGTCCTTCGACCCGAGCCCTGAATTCGCCATCAAGGACCAGATCACAGAGTCCCGGAAGAAGGCCCGCAAGGTTGCCCCCGACCCTGTGGGGGCCATTCGGAAGGTTGTCCCGTCCCTGACCAAGAAGAACATGAAGGAGTCTGTGGAGTTCCCACTCATCTATGACGTGATGAGTGCTCAGCAGCTCGGCCCCCTGCTTAGGGAGTTGGGTGTGGAGGGGCTACAGGTCACCGAGAAGTCCGGCCAAATCCAAACCAGCCAGGCTGTTTTGGACACTGTAGTGGAAAGAGCGGACGGAAAGTTTCCGTTCATGGCAAAAATCAAGCGCTTTAGGGAAATTCAGAAGGCACTTAGCTCAAACTTGGTGCCTTTGTACGAAGACACCGATCCTGGGGATGAGGCCAACAACATTCCGCCATGCAGCCATGACAGCACCGTCCGGGTGAACTTCAATGCCCACAAGGTGGACACGGGGCGGTTCAGTACCCCTGCTCCCAGGAACAAGAAGGTGTTCCAGGGACAAGTACGGTGGAACCTGCAGTCCATCCCTGCTGGGTATCAGAAGGATCGCCCTGAGTGCATGCTTCGGATTCGGGAAGCCATCATCGCCCGGCCTGGATACATCCTGTTGGCCGCGGACTATAGCGGTCAGGAGCTACGGCTTGCCACCAACTACTCCGGTGAGCCCCTGTGGGTTGATGAGTTCTTCCGCTGTTCAGGCTGCGGGCATGAATTCCCCCGTGGGGGTGTGGCACCGCCGCCACCCCCAGATGCACCCCCTGCCTACTGTCCTACCTGTGGCTCCGACAAGATCGGTGATCTCCATACTTTGACTGCGTTGGCGGTCTATGGGGATGCAGCCAAGGGGGATAAGGCCAAGCGCCAAAAATCAAAATGCGTCCACCCTGACACCCTCCTCCGTACTCCTAATAGGCGTTGCCGAATAGGCACACTCCCCCTTGGAGAAGTGGACACCTTCCATGCTTTGGAAAACAAATTTGGGGTGCAGGCTCCTGACACCCTCTACACTTCTGTCTTGGAAACATACAATGGCGGTGTGAAGCCCTTGTATCATGTGGTTACGAGACGCGGTGTGTTGACTTGTTCGGATGCACACCGTTTCCAACTTTCTGATGGGTCTCTCAAGTCCGTGCAAAGTGGTCTGTGCCAGGGGGATGTCCTTCCTGACGTGGAAACAAACCCTCTCGAAAGGTCTTCCAGCGCATACCCGGTTCTAACATATCGAACTTTCAAAAGTGTGCCCCCTCTGTCCTACAAGACCTCTAAGGATACTGCCTATTTTGCGGGGTTGCATGCGGGTGGTGGCTGTTCCAGTAAGGCTTGCGCGGAGATATCACATGGGCATGTAGATAAGACAGATCCTTTAGGGGTTTCTTACAAAACATGGCAGAGTCAGATCATGGAAGCCTGTGTGGCTGTTGGGCTCCAACCGACAGCCAGGAACACTGCGGTCTATTTGGGCAGCAGGCATGTTTTGCGCTGGATGGAATGTATAGGTCTTGTTTGTGGAACGCCCCCTACAAAAAGAAGTTTCCGTGTTCCGGATTGGATTCTGGAAACAGGTCGGAAGGCTATGTTACACTATTTGGGGGGTCTCCTTGATACAGATGGGTCTGTTTCAGTGCATGGGGATGTCAGTGTAACTACTAAGGATTTTGTGTTTGGTGGTCAGATTGCTGAATTGTTCAGGGCAGTCGGGTGTACTACTTCTGTTGCGCCTACCTACAACAACACCTATGACCGTTGGTATCTGAAAATCTCTGTCAAAAGGAAGGATGGGAAAACGCTGGCTCCTTATATGAGGCAGTCTGGCAAAAAGGCACGAATTTCGGATACAGAGTTAGGGTATGACCGTTGGGATAATGAGGTTCTTTTGGTCCTTCCCGCAGGGGAATGTCCCTGTATGGATCTTCATGTTGATTCGGGGGATCACCTTTATGTGGCTAATGGTTTAGCTGTTCACAACAGTTTGAACTTCGCCATGGCTTACGGTGGAGGTGGTTCTGCTGCCCAGCGGGCTGTAGGTGTAGACAAGGAAGAGGGCTGGCGTATCAAGGCACAGTTCGACAAGACCTACACAGGATTGGTGCAGTGGTGGAAGCGGCAGCACCAGTATGCCAAAGTCCACAAGCACGTCGTCACGAAGCTGGGTCGGCGCTACCCGCTCCCTGATATCGACAGTGATCAGGGCGGTTTCCGCTCCAAGGCTGAACGCAACGCGGTGAATGGCCCCATCCAGGGTGCTGCTGCTGACGTGATGAAGCTTGTCATGGGGCTCCTGTACCGTGAGATCAAGAAGCGGAAGTGGGAAGAGCTGGTACGCATGGTCATCACGATTCACGATGAGATCGTGTTCGAGATCGCCTTGGAGGTGTTGGAAGAAGCCCTTGAAGTGATTGAGGAAATCATGTGCAAGCGTGGGCTCAAGAGCTTCCCCTGGCGCATCCCCTTCACCATCGACATGGAGCTGGGGTTTGACTGGACGGTCCCCTGGGACATCAAGAAATTCCGCTTCGGCAAGAAGCCTTGGCCGGAAGAGCTGCGCCCCTACTTCCCCAAGACCATCGGAGGGGCCTCCGCTGCCCCTGCTGCCGCCCCACAGGCCCCAGCCTCACCAGCACCCGCCGCCGCCGCTGCAACGCCACAGAGCGCCCCAGAGGCAGCCCCAGAGCAGGCAGCCAGTCCCGTGGATGGTATCGCCCCGCGCCCATCAGGTGCAGAAGTGGTGTTCCGTATCCCCTACAGGAAACTGAGTCTTGGCATGATTGATGCCCTGGCCCGCATCATTGTGGAATGTGAGGGGCGAGGCACCCACCAACTGAAGCTGATCACGGATGAGGGTCTGATCATCTTGAACGGTGGCAAGATCTTCGTGAACGAGACCCAGTTCGCGACGCTCCTGGCGCACTATGGGATTCTGTGATGGGCAACCACATCGAGAAGAGACTGGACATCATCGAGGGCATCCTCGGGGTGGACCCCTTGATGATGGAATCCTGTCAGGAGAACCCAGGGGTTTGTGAGGGCTCCTGCACAGACACGGCGTGCCCCTTACTCCACAACAGCCTCAGAACAGCACGTTTGGATATGGTGGGCCTCATCCATGAACAGCTGGAGATGCGTTGTTGGGCGGAGGAATTGGAGGCTTCGGGGTGTGTGCCACCCGGGACATGGGAGCGGGGGCTTTTGAGAGCCCGCCTTGTGCGTCTGGAAGAGCAACTGCGGCAGCTCCACAATGCCCGAAAGCAAGGCACGTTACCCTCTCAGATGGTGGGTAAAATGCAGCAGAGCGTTGACACTCTTCAGCGCGAAGCCCAGGCCCTTCGTCAACAGCTAGGAGAAACCAAATCATGTTGAAGCACTTCACGACGGTCGTCCAGGAAGTCGAAATCACCTTGCAATGCCGCCATGCCTCTGAGTGGCCTCCTGTCCATGCCAGGTTGGATGAGCCCCTGGAGTCCCAGCGTGCGCGTGGGCTCATCTCCGAACACAAGTACCAGCAGGTACAGGTGTGGGAGCGTGTCTGTGGGCTGAAGGAGATGGGCACTAAGTGCCTACGGTGCCCCTTCTCAGAGAGCAGTGTGTACCGGGCTCTGCTCTCTTTCATCCCCAAGGGTTAAAGCATGACCCCCGAGACTGTCTGCGGCCCCTTCGGCAAGACCAAAGCCCTCCTGTATTACGGGATTCCTGTGCTGGAAGGTCTGCGTCTTCTCGAAGCGGAGTCCGTGCAAACAGTAGTCACCAGCCCTCCCTACTGGGGGCTGCGGGATTACCAGACCAGCGACATCGTGTGGGGTGGTGGCAAGGAATGTGACCACGAGTGGGGGGAGACTCCCCCCCATGGTCGTAGGGGAAACCGTGGTGTCTCGGGAACAGGTGGCAATCTGCATCCCACCCTGGATCATTCAGGGGTGGGTGGTGGCTCAGGCGGTGGTGGGCAGTATTGTCAGAAGTGTGGGGGTTGGAGAGGACAGCTGGGTTTGGAGCCCACTCCGGACATGTTTGTAGAGCACATGGTCGAGGTGTTCCAGGAGATCTGGAGGGTGCTGCGTCCGGATGGGACAGTGTGGTTGAACCTGGGGGACTGTTTTGCCCAAGCGAACATGGATGGCTCTGACATTGGGTTGAAGCAGAAAGACCTGGTGGGTATCCCCTGGATGACAGCCTTCGCTCTCCGTAGTGCAGGTTGGTATCTCCGAGGGGACATCGTATGGGCCAAGGGCAACGCCATGCCCGAGAGTGTTCGTGATCGTCCTACTCGTTCCCACGAGTTCGTGTTCTTGCTGACCAAGAATCCCCGGTATTTCTGTGACATGGCTGCGGTGAGGGAACCTGTTGCCACCCCCGGCAAGGGGAGTGGTTGCGTCGAGCGCAAGGTTGCTTCGGTAGGGGAATGGTCCCGCGTGAACAACCACATCGGATTCGCGGTCCCTTGGCAGGATGATGGGACAGGACGGAACAGGCGCTCTGTCTGGAACATCAACGTGAGGCCCTACAAGGGGGCACACTTTGCTGTCATGCCCCCAGCTCTGGCGGAGATATGCGTCAAGGCAGGCACCTCTGCCTATGGGGCTTGCGCTGAATGTGGGACTCCTTGGATGCGGGAGCACCGCTCTGCTGAATGGCAGGCAGGATGCTCCTGTGACACCCAGGTGCGTCGTCCCTGTGTGGTCTTGGATCCTTTCTCCGGATCAGCCACCACAGGCACCGTCGCCATGAAATACAACCAGGACTATGTGGGGATCGATCTGAACCCCGAGTATGCAGCTCTGGCTAAAGCCCGGCTTGTAGGAGCTAAGGCCCCTGAAGAGGGGGATTCCCCCATGGAAGGGGCTGCCCTGGATTTGTTTGGAGGGACTGATGGCCCATAGGAAAGTTCTGTTCCCGCAAGGGGACAACCCTCCCCAGGCAGACCTCTACTACGGGCAGGATGTACGGGAAACGCTGCGCTCCCTCCCAGAGGGGAGCGTGCAAACCGTCGTGACATCCCCTCCTTACTGGGCCCTGCGAGACTACCAGGGTGAGCCTACGGTGTGGGGTGGGGACAAGACCTGTGCCCACGACTGGGAGGGGGCACAGCTGGAAGGCTCCTACTGCCAGAAGTGCGGGGCGTGGTGTGGCCAGCTTGGCTTGGAGCCCTCCCCCGAGCTGTACGTGGCTCACATGGTCGAGGTGTTCCAAGAGGTTCGCCGGGTCTTGCGTGATGATGGCACCCTGTGGTTGAACATCAGCGACACGTACTTTGCAGGGGGTAGCACGACCACCTACGGGCAAGACCCCCGCAACTTCGAGCACAACAGCACCCTGGAGTCCAAATACACAGCGGGGACACACAACCGCCCTGTGAAGCCCCGCAAGCACACCACCCTGAAGGCCAAAGACCTCGTGGGGATCCCTTGGCGTGTTGCGTTGGCACTCCAGGAAGACGGCTGGTGGGTACGGAATGACATCCTCTGGCGCAAACAGAACCCGCTGCCTTCCTCTGTGCAGGATCGGATGTCTTGTACCTATGAGCACGTGTTCCTCCTGAGCAAGTCCGCAAAGTACTTCTTCGACCTGGATGCCATCCGCGTTCCCCACACCTATGGGGAGTATGCGGAGGATGGTTCCTTCAGCCCCACTCAGCAATGGCACGAGGAAGAGGGTGTCATCCGAAAGATGGATCAGACGGAAGGGCAGCTGGGAACTCTCGCAGGTCCTCCCCGCCGGAACAACAGGGGTGTCTTCAACCCACGGGGGAAGAACCCTGGGGATGTGTGGGACTTCCCTACACATCCGTTCTCCGGTGCCCACTTCGCGGTCATGCCCCCTGTCCTCTCTGAGCGGTGTCTCCTGGCAGGCTCCTCGGAGAAGGGATGTTGTTCCGAGTGCGGAGCGCCATACAAGAGGGTGATCACCCGTGAGAAGGGCAGTGTGGATCGTCCCAACCACCAGTATGACCCCAGCCGCCCTGAAGGGATGACCTTGCGGGGAGGCCGACTGAAGCAGGGTGCAGTGGTGGACATGAGGTGGGATGCTACTTGCGAGTGTGATGCTCCCATCAGCCGTTGCACTGTTCTGGACCCTTTCTCCGGTTCAGGAACTACGGGAATGGTGGCTTTGCGAAGGGGCCGGCACTATCTTGGGATCGATCTCAATGAATCGTACCTGAACATGGCAGAAGAACGTGTTCGGGGGGACAGTTATACGGGGGAACGGAGTAAACCACCAGAGGGATCAGTCCTCGATATCTTCTAGGTGGAAAACATGCCCAGCAACGACCTTTGGAACCAGTGTTACGACGGAAAAATCCCTCCTGAACGCTTCGGCCAGATGTTCTGCAGGGTGTGTCGTAACCCTGAGTGCCGTCGCTCCAGTGCCCACAAGGGCAAGTGGATCGAGCGCATGATGACCCAGGTGCAGAGGCTTCTGGAGGACCCCACCTTCACTGACGCCAACGACCCCAGGTTCGAGCACATCCAGAGGCAGGACTTCAAGGACATGCTGATGGACGCCGTGCGTCTGGAGATCGTGGACAGGAAGGGTGATTGGGAACCCCCCTCCGCTCAGGATGTGCTGAGCATGGCTCACAAGGTCATGACGGGATCCACCCCTCCCCCAGAACCCGAGAAGCAGGATCAGCCGCTCCCCGTGGAGGGCTTGGATGAGGAAGAACTCAGCAGTGAACCTGTGGTTCTCTGGGAAGTGCGGGTGCGAGGCACCAGCGGCTACTACAAGGTGGCCCTGGATCAGTGGGAGGGTGCCGAGCCCCAGTGGCATTGCACCTGTCCAGCGTTCAAGTACAGGAAGGACCAGAGAATCCTGTGTAAGCACATCATCTCCCAACAGCCGCTCTATGCTATCCGCACTCAAGAGGTTGTGGAGCCCCCCGCTCCGGAAGCACCCACACCCGCCCCCAGGAAGCCCCAGGTAGTGGGCCCCGAGAAGCTTAACTTCCGCCCCCCCATGATGAATATCCCCCTGCCCACTCAAGGGGTGATGGTGGATGGTTCGACCCCTCCAACCACCCAGGCAGCACCACCCACAGCAGATCCCTGGGCGACAACGCCGCAGGAGACAGTGGTTGCGGTGGGAGCACGGGTTACGATGGGCGGCAACAAGAAGGACTGAATCATGTTTGACCCCCAGGTAGATGCGGCTCTGACTGCTCTTCTGCAGAGGCTGGAAACCGAAGCTCCCGAACTGGCAACGGTACTACGGGAGGGACGGGAAAAGGAAACTCCCCCCGAGGAGCTGCTGGCTCAGCTCGCGTTGCTCTTGAGGGAGCAGCCCCAGTTGGCAACCCTGCTCGATGGGATGGCTATGGAAGTCATGGCTCCCCTGCGGAACACCCCCGAGGACATCCCGGCTGTCGTGCAACCAGAGACAGGGCTTCCCAAGCTGAACCCGCTCTATGAAGCAGCTCTCGCGGAGCTGCTTCAGTTCGATGGGGATACCCCCGAGTTCAGGACCGGCCCCATGGTCGAGGGGATGACTCCTGCTGTTCCTGTGAAGACCAGTGCCCGGAACCCTGTGGCCATTGGGGACATGCTGGGCAGAGCCTCCCAGGACGTACAGGAAGAGCAACAAGCTCTGAGGGATGAGATTCTCGGCCTGCTGGCAGATCCTGAGACGGCGGAGCATGTGTACCGAGAAGCAGCTACACAGATCGCGTTGCAAGAGGATCAACGGACAATCCAGGTCCTCAATTCCTCCATGGTGGAGCTGGACGGCTACAAGAGAGGGGAGCTGGCATCCCCCAGGGAGGTGTCAGAGCCCACAGGAGGCGAGCTGGCGCACTTCACCCCGGCACAGGAGTCCCAAGCTGCCTGGAAGTTCCTGAGCACCACACAGGGCCGTAGGTCGGCTCTGGACTCTATCCGCGAGATGATCGGTGGAATCCTCCGGGCAGAGGAACACATGGATGTGGAGGTGTCCGAAATGCCTCCCCAGCGTGGCAAGGCAGTTTTGGCCTCTTCCTCCTGGTCTGTGCAGATGGGTGGGGAACAGGCTGTCCAGCCCCGGTTCGCCTACATTGATGTGGCAGCAGTGGCTCTCGCCCAGGGTCTGTTGGAGGGGTACAGAGAGATGTGTCCTGTACTCTTGGAAGTCACCACGGTGGATACGGTAGACGCGCGGCGTGTGGGATGGGCAGCACGCCTGGTACCCCGTGACGGGTAGTGTGAGAAGCATAAACTACGGGTGTGAACACCCCTTTTGAGGAGACTGCATGGCTATTTTCCTATTGCATCTGGGTGACTCCATGGAACGGGTCGTGGAGCCCTCGCGGGGTCTGCAGCCAGACCTTGTGATCTGCGACCCCCCTTACGGCCTGGAATTCATGGGTAGGTCTTGGGACAGGATTGATGGTGATGTTCTCCATGACCCCTCGACAGTAGGTGGATTCCAGGATGGCAGTGGGGGCAACCCCTACAGCCGCAGCCGTATCCGCTATGGTCGTGAACCATCGGGGATGCAGAAGTGGCACATCCAGTGGTTGGAGGCCTGCTACGAGGCCCTTCCCCCTGGTGGTGAGGTGTGGGCCTTCAGTGGCACACGGACCATGCACTCCTTGGCAGTGGCTTTCGAGATGGCTGGCTTCGATGTTCAGGGTTTGGTGGCCTGGGTCTATGGCTCGGGGTTCCCCAAGAGCTTGAACGTAGCCAAGGCCCTGGACAAGATGGCTGGAGCCAAGAGGGAACCCAAGAAGATTGCCTTCTCGGGCAACGCCATGATGCGGCACGGGGGAGACAACACCCGCCCCTGGATCGAGAAGGCCCTGGAGGCGGGGTTCCACGAGCTTCCAGGGGATGAGGCCGTGACAGAGGATGCCCAGAAGTGGGATGGGTGGGGTACTGCCATCAAGCCCGCTTGGGAACCCGTCATCGTAGGAAGGAAGCCCAAGGAATGAGGCCCAAGGAATGAGGGTTGTTCTCTACCTGCGGGACTGTCCGGATGTGCTTGGGACACTCCCCAGAACCGCCACCAAACCACTGTTTTCCGTATAAGGGTGTGCGGGCGTTTGGCCTACCGCCTGAGGCGGTACTTGACCGTGAAGCATCCTGCTCTGCCAGCTCGCTGGCAGAGCGACAGGACAAGCTCCGAAATCTTCTCTAATGGGAGATTCGCTTTCAACCACTTCCCATTAGAGAGTTTCACAGGGTTCCTACAAGCATCCTCCTTCTTGCCAACAATATCTCTACTCACAGGGAGCACCCCTTTTTTGATGAGGTGCTCTGCCACTTGAACCAAGACCTCTTTCCATGCTTTCACGGGGGTCCCTTCCTCGCCCTTGAAAAGCAGGAGATATGGTTTGGAGTAGAGGGGGGGTTTATCATCTGCTGAGGTGAAAGTGCCTTCCACAGAAAAGGGTGTTTTTGCCCTAGTGGAACGGTTGCCCTGGTGTCGGATGGAAAAAGCTGACAGAACCTCCCCCCTAGCATCCTCGACTTGGCTCCGTGCCAAATCCCTTATGTCAGTGTAATTATCCAGCGCTTCTTGAAGGGTCATCAAATCTTGATAGAGGGTATTGTCCGCCCCCATTTGAGTCCATACCTCGTGGCACAAATGGGTTACGAAATCCCTGACATCCGGAAGATGTAGTGTGTTCATGTGCTGCTCCTGTTGGTGTGTTCCTAATACGCAGCAGGGGCAGGAATCAACCCCCTAGGTTCTTCAAGCAGATGCAGGATGAGCAGGTGGTAAGCAGGCAGATTTGGGGTACATCCTCTAAAGCAAGGAGGCTTCCATGCCTGACATCGCTCTCATCGAACAGATCCAATTTGCCGTGGATGAAGCCCAGAAGAACCGCTCCTGGGTCATCCTGGTTGTCCCTGATCAGAGCGATGTGCTCAAGACCTTTCAGACCACAGCAGCGGGGGTGTTCCCCCCAGGCACTCTTCGCAGTTCCACCACGGCTATCCTCCCTGCTGGGGGGACGGTCTCTGTGAAGGGCAACACCGCACCTCTCCCCGTGGTCCCCTTCGATGTCATGTTCCTGGGCTGGGGGGAGAACGTCGTATCGGACATCTCCACCTTGTCCCAATGGCGCACCAAGGCATACCTGGAGTTGTCCCCTTGGAACAAATAGTGAAGTGTTGGACATTTCGGCTGACAGGGGGGAAGCCGGTCAAGGTTCGCCTGGCCCGCACCCCCGAGCTGCAGCACGACGGCAGGCTGACTCTCTGGCAGGTGATGATGACCGACAAGATGGCTGCCTACCTGGAGGGCTTCCTCATAGGGCAGGACATCACCGTCATCCGACATGCAGAGGTTGAGGGGCCTGAACAGAAGGCTGAGAGGGATATGGCTGCCTCTCTCAATGAGGATCGTGTCTACCGCACCGTCCGCTGTATGGAGTGCATATTCTTCCATCCTGAGCTGCCCATGGACTGTGGGTATGAGGGGTGGCAGGAGAACATCATCACCACCTTCATGGAAGCACACCAGAAAGCCCGTGAGGACATCCAGGCGTGTCCTATCCATGGGGACGGCTAATGCCCCAGGATAAGAGGGAGGCTGTCAGGGAGGCTGTGGGGAGTCTTGTGCGGGCTCTGGCCACTCTCAATTACCAACCCTTCGATGCCTATCCTGAGGGGGACTTTCCCGACTATGTGCCTGTGGCGACTGCCGTGGATGATCTCCTACAAGCCATGGGCCACCCCCAGCAACGTGAGTCCGCCACATGGTTGTGGAACGAACTCCGCTGGGAGGGCCCTTTCTGGGAGAGGCTCGTGGAGACGGCTGATGACAACCTGCCCACCGAAGCCCGTAAGCTACTGGAGAAGGAGCTGCGGGATGCGTACCAGCACCAGATCGATGACCTGGAGCACAAGCTCAAATGTTGGAGAGGTCGAGCTGAGAAAGCGGAATCGTCTCAACCTCGGAAGAACCCTTTGGCACGTTAGTCCTGACGACGCTCAGTGTCCCGCCTATCGTCCTTGCGACGTTCCCCACGCCAGCTCCAACCAGGGCATGGGGGAGCCCCAGCCTTGACGGAGCCGTCTTCGTTGACCCACTCTCGCTGCCAGTCCTGCAGCCCTGGGATCATGGAGCGGCCCAGCTTGCAGCGGTCCCCGCCGAAGCCAGCCTCACAGGAGGGGCAGTGATGTACTCGGCTCATCCGATCCTCCGTGCGGTCTGGTTGAAGTTCTGACGGATGAGGGGCTCGCTGGTGGGCTCCACCAGGTTCCACACCCAGAACCACCTCTTCTTGGTGCCCCAGGCTTCCAACCCGTGAGGGATGGGGCCACCAAAACCGTTCTTGCGTGCCTTGCCCTTGGAGGGGAAAGATACCCATCTCCACAGCCAGGGTTTCCATGTTCAGGGGGAAGGGCGCGTTGTCGGGGTCAATGACGATGACATCATCCAGCCCATCGAGGGGGCTGATGATTTCCTGGATGTCCTGCTCGCTGATGACGAGCGGCTCCTCGGAGGGTTCCCCGACATGACCGATGACGATGTTCTGGATGGGGTTCATGGTACAGCTCTCCTACACCCCTACTACGCAGGGGGCAGGGGAAATGAACCTGTCAGTCCCGCCAGGTGAGCCCCTTCTCGTCGTAATGCGCCGCCAGCGTGGGCCACAGGGCACGAGCACGGGACTCAGACAGGGGGCAACCATCCCTCTCCCACAAGTAGACCTCGCTGGCATGGCTCTCGCCAGGGACGGGGACGACGTAGGCTTTCCAGTCGTTGTTGTAGCCGGGGACGTAGACGATCAACACCTGTCGGTGGATGGCGTCATAGTAGATCTCACGACCATCTTCTTCACGGTGGACACCCATGGTGTTCTCCTACTGTGCGAGGTTGCTGGCGAACGAAAAGGGGAGGTACAGGTGGGTAGCGACCGAGGCTGACAGCAGCACCTCCTTGAGCATGTGGCGCTGGATATGCTTGGCAGTCGTGTAGCCCAGCAGCATGAACACGAGGTACGAGGCAGCGATGACAGCGAGGGATTCGAGGGGGATCACGGTGATCTCCTAATTCCTGAGGGGCTTCGTGCGGAACAGCGCAAATGCGACTACCGAAACCCCTTCAGGGAGCGGCTCACTGTAGGAGCCAGTATCCATGAGGGGTATGAATCCGTCACAGGTGGGATAGTGCACCTGCGTGCGTGCCTGGGGTTCGTGTACCGACATCTCGTTGATGATCTCGACGGGGTATGTGTTCATGGTGCTCTCTTACAAGACGTGGTTGAGGACGCGAACCAGGACCGCGCCAACCCAGATGACAACAAGGATTCTCAAGAGGGTGGCGGTGTTCTGGTTCAAGGTTCCTCAGGCTTCCTTCTTGCGGCAGGCACAGCACCACCGATAGTCCTTACCCATGGGGTCGAGGTGGATCTCGTTGGCGTACCACACGGACCCACAGGAGCACTCGAAGGCGTAGGGCGGTGCCTTGATCTTGCTGGGATCCTTGTAGTAGGTGTCCATGGCGTCGCGCCCAGGAGACCACTCTTCCGCAATGTCCTGCTCACAATGGAAGCAGATGTGGGTGCGCCGGTCACCGGGGAGATCGGGCTTGTGGTGAGAGCGGCACCGGGGGCACAGGGCGTAGAGCCCTGGCATCTGCAGGCTCATGCGGGCATCCGCATCGGTCAGGCCCAGGTGGATGAGACCAGCCCAGGCACCGGGGAACGCCTTGAAGGGCTCCAAGGCGTCCTCCAGGACTTCCTGGGCATCGATGGCACCCTCACCATGGCAGAACAAATCGTCTGCATACAGGTATGAGCCTGCTGCAAGCGTCATGGCGAGGGCATTGAGGTTGTCCATCCACCGGATGAATCCATCCGACATCGATCCGAACAGACGCAGGTAGTTGGGGAGCGTCTGATGGACATGGGCGATGTTGTAGTTGCCCATCTGCTCAGGGTCGGTGGGGGGCGGCACCGGCACCAGGAAAGAACCCTTGCCCATGAGGCTCATGGGGGTGTTCTTGCCGAAGGTGCTGGACTCCGCGATCTCGAAGCTGAGGCTGTTGACGGCGGAGAAGGTGACCATGGGGGCGATAGCGTCCCAGGCACCACACCACACGCGGCATTCGTAGTAGCGGGTGAGCATCTGCACGACGATGACACCATTCCCTGCGGGACTGGGCTTGATGCTCCAGAAGGCGTCGCCGCTCGTGCCCTTGCCGACCCAGATTTGCTCATCGGGCCCCAAGTAGGTGAGCATCATGGGATCGAAAGCCGCCAGGATGAGGCTACCCTGCATGGTGAGCTGGCCCTTATCCACCTCGTCCTCCCGCCCCAGGCAGAACAGGAACACGTTGATCAGCTGCTTGTAGGAGCGGACGCAGCCGCCATAGTCGCCCACGCTGTTGCTCAGCTCATAGAGCGCCAGCATCTCCGCGTCATCCCTGTCGTACACCCATGCCTTGAGGGCTTCCTTCTGCTCATCGGAAACGGAGCCCCACGCGGCCTCGGCGTGAGCCAAGTCGACCCGTGCTCGCTCCAGCTTCTGCTGGTACTCCACCAGGATGCCTTCCAGTTCTTCGCGGGCAGGAGCGAGGTGCTCCAAGGTCTCTTGCAGGTTCTTGCCAGGCATGGGGATCTCCCGTGGGGGTGTGGTTCTATTACGCAGGCTGCGCTCTAAGTGAACCCCCTATTCCTCATCCATGTGGTATTCACGGCTGGGCATCGCCTCATCCGAGTCCACATTCCGCTCATAGGGCTGACGCCAGTGGATACCGTGCCTGCCGATGGCATCCCTGTTGTCCAGGCGGGGCCACCAGTGGCCCCGAACCCAGTGCTGAAGCGCCTTGGACGAAGGCCCCCGCGGGCCACGGGGGGAAGTCTCGATGTCCTTTCCCAGCCAGGTGATGTGGGCTTCGGACAACCGCTCCACCTGCTGCTGTCGTTCCAGGGTTTCCTGGTAGGTGGGGCGGCTGGCCCCAACGCTCTGCAGGTAGACGTTGGCAGCGGTGTCCGTGATCTTGTCCCGGACGAAGCCGTTATCAGGGAGGGTGACCATGAAGTCCCTGGCATTCGGCGGGGCGCTGTCGTTGATCTCCACGAAGTCTGAGCTGTCCCTGCCTGGATCCTGGAGAACCATGCGGACATAGCCCTCCAAGTCCAGCTTCCCACCCTCGTTGGCGGAGAGAGCCTCACTCATGGCGATGGTGAACCAGAAAGAGGCATCATCCCCGATGACCCTGGCTTTGTGGTTCTCCTCCCCCCACAGGAAGAACACGAGGTTCATCCCAGCCTCGTTGACCTCCAGGCCCACCAGCACGCCTGTGAGCTTGTGGAAGCCTGTCTCCCCGCCCCAAAGCTCCCACTCGCAGTCAGGTGTGGCGATGTAGAAGGCAGGGTAGGGGAGCTGCAGGGCGTCCACAGGGACACCCTTGACCGATGTGCGGCAGAGCATGTCCCTGAACTGGGGCCCCACCATGAACACCTGCTGCCCGTACCCCCGATAAACCATCAGGAGCCGTACAGCTTGCATCAGGGAGAACTGGTAGAACCCATCGTGGATGAAGAAGTCCCTGAACTGATCCGGGCTGAGGAGTCCCGCCTCTGCATCCAGGAGCAAGTCCTTCAGGTGGGGGGCCTGGCCCAGGATGTGGTCATGGAAGATGGTGGGGCGCTTCATGTGGGCTACTACGCAGAACCCTTTGGAACTCCATCGGTGATGCTGTAGTTGTCGTACTTCTTGAGGCAGAGGAACGACTTGTGGCTGATCTTTTGAGCCCCGTAGATGTCCACGACATGGGTCTCTTCCACGGCATCGCCTTCCTCGTTGCCGATGACCACCACAGCGTACCTGCTGTGGTAGTGGCAGACTCCCCACACATGGCGACCATCCTTGCGGAGGGTCTGCTTGGCCACGACCATTTTCGGGGTGCAACGCCAGCCACGAATGGAGTGGACGTAGGTTTCCAGATCCCTCCACACTTCCTTGATGGCACCCAGGGCAGCTGCGAGGACAGCCTCATTGGACAGGATGGGCTTGTCGGGATCCCTCATCATCTCGCACTCCACCTTCATGGAGTAGGTGTCAGGGAGCTTGACCCAGAACCGACCGCGAGGACCCTTCTTGGCCCCCACGTTGCAGCGGAAAGTCACGGAGTCGTAATCCGCACAGCTCTGACGGACGTAGATGCGGTCGAGGGTCAGCCTCGTGCCCACAGGGAGGGTCACAGCCCTCGGGGTTTCGTCCCTCTTCGTGAGCCTGTAGTCACCATCCCGCTCGTCACTCCAGGAGATTTCGGAGTGCTGGGCGAAGGTGTGGTTGCGGGTTTCTCTGTGGAGAGAGAAGGACCACGGCTCGGTGAGCGTGAAGATGGTTTTCAGGGGGACGAGTGGCAGCATGGATGACCTCCAGGGCCTACTACGCAGCGAGGGTGAGAAGCTCAACCCCCAGATGTACCGAAGCCCCCGACACAGGGGGCTCCAGGCAACAAATACATGTTTACGGGCTTGCGCCCTTTCTTAACAGCGCATGGTACACATCCTCCAACGGGTTTCCTCATCACTCTCTTTCTTTTCCGGTCAAGCACATCCATTCAGCGTTGTGGGGATTCTGTGGGACGGCACCTCCGTGGTGGGGACATCTATAGCTACGCAGAATCTCCAAGAAGTGAACCTCCACAACGAGGAAACCGGAGGAACTAGCCTGTCCTCCGGTTTCTGGGTATCTTGATTCGCGTCATCAACGGCGTTTAATCCGAAGTTTCAGGTCTGAGTGTGCCCGTTTTACTTAAACCACCCGTCCGTAGGGGTTTTCCACAAGAAGTCAAATGGCGGACGGGAGGGGAAATGAGCCCCTATCTGGCACAGGGGATTCTCCGGAGTTTGAGATGATGACCAAGATGGATGCTCAGTTTCGGAGGAATAGTCTGAGTTTGACGGCCCTTTTGCAACCACCCTCCGAAGAGAGCGCGTTTACCGTTTCGCCACCCGCACATAGGTTCAATGGAAATGGTGTGCGGGGGAGGATTCGAACCTCCAAGGTCACTAGGCACTTCAGGCTAAATCTGAGTTTGAGCTTGCCTCCGTTGGGAGATGAGTAGTATACCCGCTTCAGGGTTAGCCGAACAGGTATCCGAAGAGATCCTCGCCCACCTTCTGGCTGGGGGCGGTGGTGGAGTTGGCTGCCTCACGGGCCTGCTTCACAGCCTTCGCCAGAGTGTCGATCCGGGAGAGGATCTCACGCTTGCGAGGGATGGGCATGGCACCGGACAGGTGGATGGCGTCCCACCAGCCGACGATCACGTCCTTGGTGATCATCTGGGTCTGGGCCGGGTGCTCCTTCGTGGGGGGATGGAGCACCAGGGCTTCCTGCACCTTCGCGGTGCAGGAAGTTGTCACCTGATCAGACTTGAAGAGGTCGGAGTTGGGATCCTTCGTCCAGTTCTTCTCGGGGTTCAGAACGGGGAGGTTGTCCACGAAGGTACGCATGTCCTTCAGCTGCTTCTCCAGGAACAGGAGGTAGGTCACGGGGACATCCCCGCAGAGGGTCTCACCGCCCACCTTCAGGTCAGCCGTGGCTCCCTGGTTGGCCCATTCCTTGGTGGCGACCACATCGAACAGCTCGGTCTGCACTTCTGCGACACGGCGCAGCTGCTCTTCCGCGATCAGAGCGACGCCCTTGGACTGCGGGGGCTGCTCCTCACCGTCGTCGTCCTTCTTCCGGTAGATCTTGGTCAGACCGTTGAAGGGTGCGGGGGTGCCGGAGGCCTTGTGGATATGGGAAATCTCGCTGTAGGTGCGGGACTTGACTCCCTTCTCGATTGCGATGATCTGATTGAGCTGGGACATGGGTTCACTTCCTGTGTGTTTTTCTGTCTGTCGTTGTGGGGCCTATTACCCGTGCAGCGGGCTCTATGACCCCCCTGTGCTGTTGTTGGGCTTTTTTTCCTGGTGGTAGTCGTGAACTTCCGCCACGATCTGCTCCCAGGTCTTGTCAGTGATGAGGATGGGGAAGCCCTTGTAGTCCCCACCCCCTGTGTTCTTGTAAGGGCGGTCTTGCTGGATGGTGTCGAAGGGTTCCCCCTCGATGTGCCCATGCCAGCGGGTGAACAGATACCCAGCCCCCCGGCACACCACGGGTGCAAACTCCATCTGCCCTGCTCCGATCTCTTTGTCCTCGGAGTCCACGATGCGGATGCTCCAGAGGCAGCTGCCAAAGTCAGGGTGCTCCACAGGGATCTCACACGTGAGATTTTTCAGGGCTTCCACCTTGTCTTCTACCGTGTAGGGCTCATGCTCCCAGTGTTCATGACAGCAGGTGCAGCGGTAGCCGTTGTGGTGTGCCTTGTGGACTGTGTAGGTCATGGGGTGTCCTGCCAGGGTGGGATGGGGCGTGGGTGCTCCAGCTCCCACTCTTCCATGGTGGGGGCTACCGCTCGCTGCATGAGCAAACGACCGAGCTTTCCCAGGAGACCTGGGAACTGCTGGGAGGCAGTTTTGCCCACCGCATGCCTGTCATCCTTCCAGGCGGAGAGATTCTTCTCGTAGTTCTCCAGGCGGCGCTGGAGGCGTGCCACCTCATCCTGGGCAGCGTGAATGACCAAGCACTGGTCAGCCAGCTTCTTGGCCTTCTCCCGTTCCACCATGATCTCCTTGGCCTTCTCGATACCATCGGGGTCGAGCACGAGGCTCAGGGCCTTGGTTCTGAAGTAGGTGTTCATGTCAGACATGGGTCTTCCTATTGGTGAAGGAGGTAGTCAAAGGGGGTCAGCCTGTTTCCAACGAAGGTCATCCCGGAACGGCGCACAATACTGTCTTCTATCCAGACCAGGGATTCAGATCGTACCCATGTGCCACCCGATCCGGATCTCAGAGATTTCCCCCTGGAAGGTAGGTGTAACCTCAGGCTGCGCGAAGCAAATCTGTTTCGTGATCTGGATTGGGGTTTCAGCAAAGAGAGAAAGAAGACCATCAGATGAAGAAAGCCGGGAGTGTTTCTCCCTGGAGATCGTACAGGAGTGGGATGATGCCCTGGGCTTCGAGGCGAGCCTCACGTGCCTCCTGGGCAGCACGAGGGAGGGTGCAACCATCACGCCAGTTGTAGAAGGGCATCGTGTGGGGGGTGACCCCATTGACTCTGGGAGACACCAGCACTTTCTGGGTGCTGTCCTCACGCTGGTAGTAGATGACCCCTTTCTCCACAAGGTACCGCACCACCAGGGTATTCTTCTTCATCCGAGGCCATCCCGTGACTCGGAAGCCCACCCAGGACCCTTCCTGCATGAAGGCAGCGATGCAGTTCAGGAACACCTCGTCCTCTTGGTAGACCCGCTTGAGGATGCGGATGCCGATCAGGGCGTGGTCCGTGATGTTGGCCTTGAGGAAATACTCATGCTCCATCCGGTACTTGATCTCATCCAGGGGGAGCTTGATCGGGTCTTCCAGGTAGCCCACACCCCGGAGGTTGTAGGCGACGTAGGGGAAGAAACGCAGCGGGACGGAGAGCTTCTGCCCTACGACCTTCAGGGGTTTGTCCTGAAAGCCTGTGCGCCAGTTGTCATCCTTGGATGGGGGCATGCCACCGCCAGCAGACACGCTTCCACCATCCCGCCCGGTAGAGTTTGTAGAAGACTTCCCGTACCCGCTTCGTGTCGGGTAGTGCACCGTGTGCGCCCTCATTGGAGATGCCCAGGAAGGTGCAGATGGTGAACAGTTTCAGGTTCGCAAGCCCGCACCCCACGAGGTGCTCATAGGCCAGGGCACAGGTGTCGATTTTGTGGTAGTCCATCCACCCCTTGACTCCAGCACCGCGGAAACCAGCCTGGAGGAACCCCAGGTCAAAGTCGATGTTGTGGCCGATGCAGACACAGTGCTTCAGGATGCTGTGCAGGGGTGTTGTAAGAGGCCCCCAGTCAAGGGCACCCTTCCAGCCCTCCTCTGTGTAGCCATTGATTTCCAGGGCCTTGGGCTCTGCTGTCTCGATGTGCTGTGGTTTGATCTTGGCATGGAGGCATATCCGACCCTCCCCACATTCCACCGCGACACCCAGCCTCTTCAAGATGTCCAGCTTTTCCAGGGTGCTGGCAGAGGGGGGCATGCCATCGTGGTCCTCGATGATGAAGGCAAATTCGAGGATTTCATGCTGTGCGGGGTCAAGCCCCGTAGTCTCCAGATCAAGGAAGGCTCGGGGCTTTTTGTTGATATGCAGCTTCATGGGGTCTCCTCTCCAGTCCTTATACCCATAACGGGTTGGCATCACGCTACCCCGGATCCCGTTAACCTTTCTATAGGGAAAGGTATGTGTAGAGAAAACGCCTCCACCCACAGGAGTTCACAATGGCTTCTCGCAGCACAACCTCTGAATACCAGCCCGCTCCCCCCATCACTCGCCTTCGCACTATCAATGCGGGCAAGGTACGGGCAGCCATGGCTATCAAGACCACCGCTTCCAGCGCCGCCCTCAAGTCCAATGTCTGCACGGCACCCGCCACAAACGGTAGTCGCGACACTGGCGCTGTGGTCGGCACCCCCGCCACTTCCGTGACGGCACAGAAGATCATCCGCCCCGGTTACTAGTCCTCGACTGGTTTCCCGTAGTGCTTTCAGAACCTCCTGGGGTACAATGCCCCCAGGAGGTTCTGCGTGCTAGATCTATCAAGGCTTCCAGCAACGCTGGATTCGGCTCTTCCCGCAGTGGCATGGGGTGAGCTGAACCCTGTTCCCTGGGTGCGGATTTGTACCGCGATGGAGCCTGACGATAGGATGTGCAACATCAACGCCTGTGTGATGGTGTTCGTAGATGACCATGCCCTCACGGTAGGGGGCCAGACATTCTGGATAAAACCCCCAAAGCGGCAGTATGTGGGTCAATTCGCGCTGAGCCACAATATCCTGGCCTCCCTCCACACACCGGAGCAGCTGGCCCTGCACCTGGCCCTGCACCTGGAGCACACCATCAGGTCCCTGTCTCTCTTCCTGTACGCCTACGATCCCAGGATCGGGCAGGAGTGGGGGAAGGATGTACCGGGCATGGACAAGTGCCCTTTGTTTGATCCTCCAGGGCTGCGGTTTCCATCCTATGAGGTGGGCATGGATATCCCTTGTCCTATCTGTGGGAAGAACATGACCCAGTGGGAGCCTGCCATGTGGGCGGGTGGGACGATCCATTGGGTGCATCAGGAGTGCTGGCTTCGGATCGCGGGGGCTCCGGAAGCCTTCGTTCCGAGTAATGAGCCCCATGCGCCTATGGTCGTTCCAAGTCTCCGAAGTTTTGGCCATCCTCCAGCCACAAGGAATCTTCTACGCTCCCACTGAGCGCGCAGAGTTCCCCAAGGCTTACGAATGGATGGTGCAGCAGATGCAGCTTCGGCTACCTGCCTTCTCAGGGAACCACCCTGTCTGGGCATGGACGGAGAAGCCTGACATGCGCGCTGCACGCTGGCAATGGCACGGTATCTGGCACCTCATTGAGTTCGAAGCACCTGATGAGGCGTGTCTGGTTTCAGACTACGACGCATGGCACGATGTCCTGAACGGGTTTGCCCACCACACCAATGCCGAATGGGATGAGTGGGACACCGGAGCCCTGCGGCTTGGGGCACTCCCCATCGTGGTAGTCCCCACGGTCTCGCCCGCCGTACTCCTTGTGGAGGACGTGTACAACCATCTCCCCAGGGCGCATAGGCTGCCCACACTTGCGGCACGTGGTACGGTCAGTGAGCATCCAGCGCATGGCGACACCAGCCATTAGACACCTTCCGTGTCAGGGATCGACCACTTGTCCACGCCATGACCGAGGATACGCCATTCCTGGCTGTCCTCATCGACCCAGGTCATGCACATGATGGTCTCCGCAAGGGCAGAGGTGCCGGGCATCTCGCAGATCCACTCCCCGTCCCGGTACTCGATCTCCATGAATACATACTCTTCGGCATCCTCGTCACCACCACCGATGTAGATGTTGCCGTTGGTGCTGACTGCCACAGTGACCTGACGGCCAGCAGCCTTGTAGGCGAGACTGATCTTCTCGATAGCTACCGGCACATCCCCTTCGCAGAGGGTGAGGATGTCGTGGAAACGACGGGCCAGAACTTCTGAAACGGAAAAAGACATGGGGCTCTCCAGGGGGGTCACAGACTACTACGCAGAAATATCTGAACATGAACCTAAAAGTGCCCATTTGGGGGGTCATTGTTTTTCACCAGGGAGTAATTAGGGGTGCATTCCAACTACTTCCACAGGAAGGGACTACAACCATGCACACCCGATTCGCTCTCCACAACTTCGCGGGCGACCCCATCTCCTACCACTTCGTGGACGGTTCTCCCGTTCAGACCGAAGAGGTGTCCGAGGAAGCCCAGATCAATCACCACGTCATCTTGGTGGATGGTTCCGGCTCCATGTACCGCGACATGCCCCACATGCGGAACACCCTGCTGAAGATCCTGACGCTGGACGAATACTCCAACGCCAAGGGACTCGTGACGCTCATCTCCTATGCCTCCATGGGTGACATGAACATCCACTTCCAGCGCATCGCCATCGAGGACGTGATGGCAGCGGGATCGGCCCACAAGCAGGAGATCGAGAGCCTGCGTGTCCGCGGCCTCACCTGTATCTCCCAGGCCCTCGAAGCCGCAAAGGGGTTGGTCAAGGATGATGAGGTCACCGCCATCACCCTGCACAGTGACGGGTACGCCAACGACCGTTCTGCCGCCTCCGAGCGCAGGGTCATCGAGAAGATCGTCAACGAATTCTCGGGCATGGACAACGTGTTCATCAACACCATCGCCTACAGCATGTGGAGTGACTTCCAGCTCCTGGCTGGGATCGCCAACGGGGCTTCCGGCAAGTGCGTCCAGGCTACCACCATCCGTGACGTGTACGACGCCCTCCACGAGACCTCCAAGCTCCTGGCTGGGAACATGACCCCTGCTATCCTGCTCCCTCTCGGGGACGCGGACTACCAGGTGTTCCTGTCTGCTGATGGGAAGATCAACGGTGGCAGGGCCGACATCGTGGTCAAGGGTGTGAAGCCCACGACCCAGAAGGATGTGTTCCGCTTCCGTGAGGTCACCAAGGCCGAGTATGAGGCGTCCAGCCACCCCGTGTGTGGCGATGGTGCCTCTGACAAGGCTCTGTTCGCCTACGCCCGTGCCAACTTGGCAGAGGGCAACCTGAACACCGCCAAGTACGCCCTGGTCAGCACCCGTGACGGTGCCCTTCTCGGCAACCACTACCGCGCTCTGACCAGTGGTGAGATCGCCAACTTCATGGCTGGCCTGGACGAAGTTCTGTTCCGCCACGTCACCCATCCCAAGACCGCCGACTACGGCTTGGGCCTAACGGGTGTGTCCATCCTGGAAGTCTTGGGCATCATGGGGCAGCACAGTGGTGCCATCAAGGTGGACATGAAGGCCCTCAAGAGCGTTTACACCAAGCAGGGTATGCGCCGTGTCGCTGGTGTGCGGAACGAGGATGGTGACATCGACGTGCCGGAGTACCACACGGAGTTTGTGTCGGATGCAGAGCTTGTGGAGGTTCGGGGGTTCGACCTGAACCGGAACACTGCCACGATCAACATGCTGATCACCCGCCCCGTGAAGCTCATGAAGGGTGCCTCCCACGTAGCCCAGGTGGCCGGTGTCGACCTGGGCAGTCTCAGCAGCTTCAACAACTACACCCTGGTGAGCAACGGTTCCCTCAACGTCCCCTTCCTGAACGTCCAGATCGGCTCCAAGAAGCTGTATCGGGCGCTGGTGGACGCAGGGCTCAGTCTCACCGAGTACAACCCTGAGAGTGTGTACACCATCAACTTCTCCGCAATGCCGTTGGTGGACTTTGGACAGGATTCAGTGTCCTTGGACGGTGTGTTCCCGGCCCTGGCCCAGCTGAGGGTCATGGGCAGCATCCTGGCTGCCTGCACCAAGGGTGAGTCGGAGGCTTTGACGGCAGAGCAGGTGGCAGAGCTGAAGGCGTGCTACCTCACTCCGAGCCTCAACTTCAGCCCCCCGACCACGAACGAATATGCTGACCTGAATGATGCTCTGGCCACGGGTCAGGTGGACACCAAGATCAGCTACAAGGTGGACATCGGGGATCGGGAGATCGTGAACCTGAGCAAGCTGCACTCCGCCAACAAGTTCCTGGATCGCATGTTCACGGCTACCCAGGACGGTGCCAAGGTCAAGAAGCCCACCTTCGCCCTGATCCACGAGCCCAATGTGGTGTGGGACCACAAGGTGTTGTCCGCACGCACGAAGGTCACCGCTATCGACCACCTCATGAAGCCCATCTTCGAGGACTTCCTGGGCCTGGCCGACAACGAGACCCTGAAGGCTGGTATGCAGATGGTGGGTGCTGGTGACATGGCCGACCGTATCCCCGAGATCCTCAGCATGGGCAAGGATGACAGGGTGGAGTTCTGCAAGGAGCTGCAGCGGAAGGTGGAAGCCAAGCAGGATGCCATCTACACGGACACCATCTGCCCCCTGGTGTTCTACATCGGTTCCTCGGGCCTCCTGCCTGACGACATGGTAGCCCAGGCGATGTCGGCTGATGAGCTGGAGGCACAGCTTCCTGGTATCAAGCTGGCCAAGGGCGAGAAGGAAGGCACCTTCTTCCTGGTAGGCGAGGCAGTGGTGAGCATCTTCACGAAGTCCGAGTACGTGTCCCGCTAGTGTTTCCCCGGTGAGGACATCAGAAGCCCCTTCCTGTTGGCCCAGGAGGGGGCTTCGCTGCTTTTCATGCTGCACTTCAAGTGATGTCTGCGTAGTAGGTTCACCACAGAGGCATCAGATGCACGGTTTCAGAGCCATGCAGGAGATCAAGCGTGCCCAGGACGGTGAGTACAACTTCAGCCCCACCACCTATGCCAACGCCTTCGGCCAGCCCAATTTCATGCAGGGTGAAAGCATCAACGTCCATGAGGGACGCTGTGCCCTGTGCCTGATGACCCTGGAAACCGAGTGGGGCGACAGCGGCAACGTGAACATCATGTTCGCCTGCGATGAAGACGGCGTACCCTGCAAGGTGTGGTTCAACTCAGCTTGCTGCTAACGGAGACGGCAACATGAAGGTCATCACTGACTTTGGCTACACCCCGATCTTCACCGACACCACCACGGGTGAGAAGACCGACATCGGACGCTATGGCGTGTGGGAAGTGAACCGCACCTGGGCGAAGGATGAGGTGGTCGCTACGGGGAACGACCTGGGAGCCCTGCAGGAAGAGCATGGCCCAGGTCTGACCGTGTATCCCATCGGCCCCCAGGAAAGTGGTTCACTTTTCGAGGGTTCTGCGTAGTAGGGGTGTCCCCCTGACTGGAGTAACACCATGGAACGCGCCTTCGACGCCTACATCCGCGCCCGCATCCTGGAGCTTGTTTTCGGCAAGCCTGCTGGCACCTGGAGCCGGAACCCCACCCAGGGTCTGAAGATGGCCTCTGCTGAGTACCCCCACCTGCGAAGGGCCTGGGTCGGCAACGCCAAGATCACCGTGACGAGTCTACGACACGGCATCCTCAAGGGCAGCTGCGGTGTCCTCTCCGATGAGGACATCGAGGATGTGTTCGCAGAGATCCTCGCCACCTTCGCCTCCGATAAGGGCCTCTCCGGGTTCCTACGCCCCCCCCTCAAGGATCACATCGCAAAGGACGGTCGTCACCTCCCCGTGGTGCAGAACTTCCTGAAGCGCCACGGAGTCCACCGCGCCATGGACAAGGCCCGCAAGGTGAGCCGTGCGCTGTGGGTTGCGGAAAATGGCCGCCACGACCTGGGGAACTCCGAGCGTGTGGCCCTCTCTGACAGGGATGCCCTGCTCCGAGCCATCGCCTTCTCCCCCCGCACCCGCGAGAACCTCATCAAGTGGTCCTCCAAGTCCCAGAACTTCAACCGCCACAACCTGGTCCAGGAACTGCTCCGCAACCCCTGGCAGAGCAACAAGACTCTGGCCGAGCGTATCGGTGTCAGCGGGACCGCCATCGGTGGCCTGAAGAAGCGGGCTGCTGCCCACCTGGAAACCTGCCTGGCGAATGACAGCGCCTACCGCGCTGAAGTGGAGCTGGCGGCGGAGAAGATCGCTCTCCAGAGCAACCAGTCCTGGCTCGCCCGTGAGGGCCTGTGCCGAGGCGAGTCGTACCGATAGACCGCCAACAGACCGCCGATAGGCAGCCTATAGCCTCCTCTCCCTGCAGAGGAGGCTTTGATGTCCGACAAGCCCGTTCGCCGCATGACTGTCAGTGAATTCATCCGCACCACAAAGCCCGACTGGGAGCACGTCTGCACAGTAGACAAGCGTGCCTCCACAGGCACCTTCTCCGGTGCCCCCGTGGTGAGGGTAGAGGGTCGGAAGGAAGACCCCATGAACCCTGACAGCGGCAGGCTTTTCCATGAGCCCTTCGAGGACCAGCTGGATGAGCAGAACCAGCAGATGCTGGGGTTGCAGGAGCCCGACACCTTCTGGGGTGAGGTCACCGTGACGGTGGATGACCTGGATTAGGCTTCGCCTACACCGCCCATCATAGCCGACAGCTGCACCTGGAGGGCTTCGTTGGCGCTCGCGTCGCCCATGCCCATCCGAAACATCTCCAGCAGGGTATTACGCAGCAGCTGAGCAACCACCATGCGGAGGAGGGTGTTGGGCATGTCCTTGATCTCCTGGCTCATGTACTCCAAGATCAAGACCCAGCCCTCATACACGGTCTCCTTGTCAGCCTCGGACATCTTATCAGGGTCCGGGAGGGCCTCTACAAGCGGTAGCCCGTGCTCCGTGAGGTAAGCATCCAGTCTCACCTGGCCTCTGTTCAGGATGGCTGTGAAAGCCACCTGGGCATCATCCGCGAGGGCCTCCACACACTTCTCGTGTAGAAGCTTCTCTAGATCCTTCATATCCATAGGGTCGTCGGTCATGACAGCCTCCGACACCTACTACGCAGAACGGGCAGGAGCCTCAGCTACCACCCGCAACATTTGTGCAACGAGGCAGCGGCCTTCCTCGGTGCGGTACATGAGCGGGAGGGTCATCATGTAGGGGTCCCACCCTACAGCACGCAGGGCCTCCGTCCTGGGGCCCCAGCCGTACCAGACACGGGAGAGCCAGTCCAGGGCATTGTTCATCCCCGTGACATGGGAGAGGTCGACCCTCATGACCGCACCCTCGGGGACTTCGACCCACTCCACGGCTTCGGTGCCATCATCATCCATGTGGAGGGCTACCTGCTGCTGGGTCTCGAACCAGAACCCCTGGCAGATCACCATCCGCATCGTGAGGCTCATAGGAATGAACACCACAACAGGGGTGCCACCCGCAATGGGCAAATCGGGAATGATCCCCATCCAGGTGCCGTCCTTGAGCTGTGGTTCCTGAAGTTCCGGCTCAGGCTTGCCTGTGAGCCCCCGGAGAGCAGCGGCAACGGAGGGGGGGAAGTTCATGCCTGAGTCACTCGCCAAACAGGATGTTCAGCATCTGGGCCACCAGGTAGCGACCCTCGCCCGCGCCCCTCATCATCTCCGCCTTCATGTGGAAGGGGTTGAATCCGAAGCTGTGCAGCTCCTCTTGCCAGCGGCCAGGGAGCTGCCACCCATTTTTCAGAAAGCCGATGGCTTGGATCATACCACCCAGCTCTTCCAGATCCAGGCGGATGAGAGCACCCTCGGGAACGGGGACACTCTCCCGGCTCACCTTGCCCTTGGCATCCTGTTCGAGCACATAGACACCGGGGTCAGGCTTGTTGTAGGTCCCCCGGCAGATCACCATCTGCATGGACACGCTCATGGGGATGAACATCACCACCGTGTCCAGTCCCCACAGGGGGACTTCAGGCATAATCCCCATCCAGGCATCAGCCGGGACGGTGGCCCTCTCAGGCTCCTGGGGTCGGAGTCCAAAGGTGTTGGCGAGAGCATCGATGAGGGTCATGGTTCTTATCTCCACCCCTACTACGCAGGGGGAGGCAGGAATGAACCGCTACCAGCCCAGGAACTGACGGAGAGGTTCCAGCTCCTGCAGACGCCGCTGGGTGTTCTCCCGCACCTCGGGGATCAGGTCATCCCAGGGGATGAGGTTGGGATTCTTCCCAGACTTCATCTGCAGGATCACGGCGAGATCCGCTGCATCATCGGCGGGCACTTGTTCGTACAGCCACGCCACGCACTCCAACAGGTCTTCCTGCCTGGGGACGTAGGCATCCACAGTGTTCTGGATGACCCGCACACGGAGACGGGGAGTGGGGGTGTCCCACACCAGGAACTTCCCCTGTTCGCACATGAAAGAGCCTGTGGGCTCACCCAGGTACCGGGAGATGAACTGCACGAGGTCGGGAATGAGGCGGAAGCTCTCACGCCAACACTCCCACCGGATCCCCTCTTCCTTGGAGGGGAAGCGGAAGGGCATCACACGGGGACCGTGCAGCAGGAACTCAGAACGGGTCAGAGGATTTGTCATACACCTACTACGCAGGGGGTAGGTGAGAAGGAACCCTTCAAAAAGAAGAAGAAAAGGGGTGTCTGATTAAGGGCTGAGTGCGTAGTGATAGGTGAACGTCAACCCTGGAGTTTCCAGTGCTTCACATCGTCCAAGCCCCCCTCTCACTGTCATACCGGGAGTGGGCAGCCCTCCCCAACCACCCGCGTAGGCGACCTACAACCCCCAACCCCACACGGAACCCAATGAAGAACCCCCCATCCTGGCCTTTCTGCCCATCCTGCTGTCCCTCATGGCCTGCAACCCCCACAACAAGGAGATCCCTGCGGAGATCGTGGCGATGGGGTCCGACCTGGACTCCGTAAGCATCGAGGATGTCCAGCAGGCCGTCACCGGCATGATGGAGGACCTGCCCGAAAACGAGCAGGA
>Ga0208904_1000186_pt1 | contig 53110 bp, 52 predicted proteins | sample AntAceMetag02UKB_FD_184774 | JGI IMG/M metagenome (GOLD analysis project Ga0208904, IMG submission 184774) | Saline lake microbial communities from Ace Lake, Antarctica - Antarctic Ace Lake Metagenome 02UKB (SPAdes) (version 2) | ecosystem: Environmental > Aquatic > Non-marine Saline and...
CGTTTTTCTTCATTTTGATGATTGTTGTTTTGATAATTTAAACATCTTTTTTGCTTCATGCAACACCCTCTTTAGTGTTGCACTTTCATTTTGCTAATAACCAGTAATCAGTAATCGGTAATCGGAAAATATTTTCGGTAATGTAGGGGCTCAATATTTTGAGCCCTTTTTATATATGCGTAATTTAATGTAATAGAGTTTTAGGATGAAGAAGAAACGATAAACGATGAATGATAAGAGATAAGAGAAATATTTTCATTGAATTCTTATTTAGCACTCAGAAAATATTCAATTGTCCTTTATCAATTGTCAATTGATTGTAAGGTTTTGAACCTTGAAATATGAATGGTCACACCAACAGCAATGGAGAACAATAAAATGCGTACTATGATGGAATGTGTAAAAAAGATGGCCGTAGAAGTGAGTGTTAGCCAAAGCATAGTTAGAATATAGATCTTGTATTTTAATGCCAGGCCTTTTTTATCACTGTAGTTACGCAGGATCTTGCCAAAAAATCGGTTGCCGTAGAGCCGGTCATGGAATTTTTGTGAGCTACGTGCAAAACAAGCAGCAGCAAGAATGATAAAAGGTGTAGTTGGGAGAACGGGAAGAATGATCCCGATGATTCCGATAATTAGGAAAATTAGCCCCAATACGATAAGGACAATACGGAGGACGGGGTTGCTTGAGATCCGGGTCTTACCTGTGTTGTTATGTTGCCGATATGGTTTCATGGGATTTTATTTGTAGAGACACGCTATAGCATGTCTCTACGGTAATACATTAAATATGTCGCGTCACGCCATGGCGTGACATTGCAGTATTCAAATGATATTATCTTTCGTTAACACAATTTCAGAAATTGTATTATGCCGATCTTTTTTGCTTTCGATTTTTACCTCAATGTAATGGGGGGTCAGACCGTAGAGGAATTCCTCTTCGTGGCGTTCCCAAAGAACGGATTGAGTTGTGCCGATTAATTTCTTGGCATAGTTGCTGCGCAGATTCCGATCTGTATCATCCAGAATATTTGCACGGGCTTTTTTGCCCATTTCCGGGACCTGACCTTTCATGGTGGCGGCAGGTGTTCCCTTTCGTTGCGAATAACGGAACACATGTAAATAGGAAAAAGCAATGTTCTTGATATAATCGAGTGTTTCGCAAAAGAGCGCATCATTTTCACCGGGGAAGCCGACGATCACATCGGTTCCGATGGACGCCAAAGGCATATGCTTACGAATGGTTTCGACTTTTTTTGTAAAATCAGCCGTCAGGTATTTTCGGTTCATCGCTTTAAGAATTGTATCGGAACCGGATTGCAGAGACAGATGAAAATGTGGCATGACCTTTTTAGAGGTGCCGATATGTTCGATAAGCGCATCGCTAAGCGTGTTCATCTCAATTGATGAAACGCGGATGCGTTTCAGTCCTTTGATGGCCTCAAGTGCCTTTACAACATCGATCAGGTGACGATCCTGATCCTCATAGGCACCTATATCGATCCCGGTCAGGACGATTTCTTTAAAACCCTTATTGGCAAGATTTCGTGCTTCTTCTATTGTGTTATCAAAATCACGACTTACGGAGTTACCGCGGGCATAGGGTATAATACAATAAGTGCAAAAATTATTACATCCTTCCTGTATCTTCAGAAAAGCGCGAGTGCGATCGGGCGCAGCAATAAAAGCAGAGCTTAACCGCTCATGATTATCGACCGGTGAAATACGGACCAGTTGCTCTTTACTGTTCTTGAAATCTTCAATTGCCGAAAAAAGATCAAATTTATCACGAGTACCCAGCACAATGTCAACTCCCTTGATCTCAGGAGATGTATCGGGATTAACCTGTGGAAAACATCCGGCAAGAACAAGAATGCCATCCGGAGATAAGCGTTTTGCCTGGTACAGTGCTTGTCGGGTTTTACGATCGGCCCGATTTGTCAGTGTACAGGAATTTACGATCTGGACATCCGCGGGTTCTTCAAAATCGACGGGCGTATAACCTTGCTCAATAGCTGCATGATGAAGAGCGGCTGTTTCGGCCTGGTTAAGCTTACAGCCAAGTGTGTAAAAAGAAATGCGAGGAGATTTATTCATAATTTATTTTTTTGGTAGCCAGATCTTGACTTCCATATTCCGGTTTCCCCAATCAAGGGCTTTGTTATGACTTTTAAAGAATATATCGATGTGTTTCCCCTGAATGGCTGAACCGCGGTCTTTAACTACACCGTAGCCGTAACCCTCGATATACATGATCGTGCCCATTGGGAAAATTTTAGTATCCGCAGCAATAGTACCCTTTTCTGCCCAGCTGCCATCAGCAGTCAATCCAACAATTTTATGTTCACCTTTGTGTGGACCATAAGAGTAAACCTTTTGACCCAACCAGTTTCGTTCCCAACCGCAGCATTTTCCACAGGCACAATAAGCCGTGACTTGCAGCTTTTCGGTTTGATAGGATCGAAAAACGGGAGGTCTTAATTGATATTGGAAAATGGAACACCCGTTCGTAAACGGGATCATCAGGATCATAATGATCCAAAGATAAACCTTCAGTAATTTAATACGTTTGGAATTATTCGTGTTCATGTTTGTTTTCGTGCTCTTCTTCTTTTTTCAGTATTGATTCCAGTTCCAGGGGATGCGTGATCTTGCCGGTCATGGCCGCCGAGAAGCAACTCAATGCATTGGCCACCATACCTCCTGAATGCAATATCTGCGCGGATGTTCCCAAACGTAAACCTTTGGTATCGGGGCGACTGACAAGCAATTCAAGAAAAGATGAAGGCAGAAGATCAAAACCGATCTCTGTTAAAATACCTGCAACACCCATGTCAAGCAGATCTCCATTCACCAATTGCGAACCCGGCATGATACATGCTATCACAGAATCTGCCAGAGGTGTATAACGAATGAGTTTTAGTCCGGCTTCAATATCGGCATAGCGACAGGAAGTATCACCGCCAATAAATATATACACTGTTTCTTGACCATCTTTTTCTATTAAGGGCTCTATCTTAATTTCATTTTTTTCTTTCCATGCCAGCATGGGATGGATCTTTTGAATATCGATGGTAATGACCTCATCGTCATCTTTGAGGTCAGGGAAATAATAATGACCTTCGCCCTCTGCACGGTCCTGTAAAAATGCAATAACGTTTTCATCTACCTGAAAGAGCAAATGTTCATACCCCAGATCAGCCAAAATGCGTGCCAGATTGAAACGTTCATGTAGGGGGAGGGCATTCAGTCCTTCACCATGTATTTCCAGCATGAGTTGTTTATCTTCCGGTTTCAAATAATATTTAATGAGATAGAGAGCAATATCAAGACCGCCGATCCATTCACCGGGTGACCCTTGAAGAACGATATTTCGCACTTTGGGAGCCATTAATTCCAGACTTCCGCTATTCATTACTCCAAGCATTTCTTCTTGATTAAGCACGGCAACGCCGATTCCCAAAACGGCCAATTCGAGAAGATTTTTATCTGTTGTTGCCAAAAGACTGCCGGGAAGCGCCAGTCCGTCTTCCGCCGCAACCAATGCCGCCATACCGGTACGGCCCGAAGGATAATATTCCACACCCTTTGATTTCAGGGTCAGGATGTTTTTCATGTCTACCATATTATCAATGGGAAGACGATTATTGATGATCAAAGAAGGGAGCTTTGCTGAAGTTAGATATTTTGCAAGATATTTTACATCTTTGGTGTTCAGAATAGCTTGATCAACCTTGGTTTTTGCATTTTCAAGCAGTTGATGTATCATGGTCATATAATAGGCTCCGTGATAAAAATATTCAGATAACGACGATTTTTTAGCATGTAACCCCAGTCCGAAACAATTACCCGATGCTTGAAATACTGCAGACTGTGCTGAAAATCCTTTTCAGCTGAATTCGGCGGGTCAATCTCCAGTTGAATGGTCGGAATGACATTGGTCTCCGAATTATTAAGTTCTTCGAGAAGTGACAAACGAATGGCATCATAAATTTCATCGGGGATGTGGCAGGATGTTTTAAGAACAAAATTATCCGTATAAGGTGCCAGAGTCTTAACATCCTGTCCGGCCAGTCTCTGTCGTCCGTGATTATGTTCATCTTCTTTCCAAGGCAAGACGTTAAGCATGATCGAACACTCGGGATTGATCTGTTTTATTCGTTTATTTACTTTTTCCATAAAGGTCGTGATCACACCTGTTTTCCACTGGATCCATGCATTTTCATGATTGTCCAGGATCGATTCATTTACCTCAACCGTGGAAGCGGTCTTGGGGAGTTCGATAAGTGTATGTTCAGAAAATGAAGTCAAACAAGTGGGGCAGAAGCAATAATTGCGGCTGTGAGCAACAAGCATATCAGTACAGACATCTTTTTGTTCAATCGGGAAGGATAATTTGTCTAAATAAATGCCATCGGGTTGAAGGATCAATATGACCTCTTCAATGGCCTGCAATTTATATTCCTGATATCCCGGATCTGAAGGACAAAGTGCGGAAAGGACTTCAGAACCCGTGCGCGAACCAAATTCATCAACGGCGCGTAGCGAGGGTTGCGAACGATAAGTATAACTATCTTGAAAGATAGGGATCTGTGCGACAAAATTGATACTTCGTCTACGGAGCGCGTGGCGGAAGGCAAGAAGTTCCGTTCCATAATCCCAGCGTTGCGGTAGAATATCCGATGGATAATAAGCTATGCCGTCTTTCATAACCGGCACAATAACGTGGGTTACACCCGCTTCTTTCAGCTCATCGGCAAGAGCTCCCATTTCGCCCCCGTAGCGCTGGCGAATTTCGGGGTTTTGCAATAGCACATACACACCTTTCACGTGTTCAAAACGTGAGCAGCCCGTTAAAGCTAAGAGTAATACAAACAATATTGTGCGTGCAGTTTTCATCTTGGGAAGATAGTGTATAATTTGCGCTATGTCAAGGAGATACGAAGAACCTCACACAAAGGCTAAAAATGACATAAAGCCATAAATAATAAATACCTCACACAAAGCCACGAAGATCACAAAGAAACACAAAAAAGTATTATATAATTGACACAAAGTGATTGAAGACACAAATTCAGCTTGTTTCTTGGAATTTGTCGCTAGTCTTTTTTACATCCAACATTCATCACCCATTATTCATCGTCAAAAATTAAAAAAGGCCAAACAAATTGTTCAGCCCTATTCAAGTTCGTTTTTAACTATTCGCTATACGTTATTTATTTTCTGTTTTCACTTTCTTCCCAAATCCCGGGTCGATCTTAAGGAATTTAAGCAGAATGAAACCCGGTATGGTCGCAATAACCACCCAAATAAAGAAGTGTTGATAACCAATAACTTCTTGCAGCCAGCCTGATATCATGCCCGGTATCATCATACCAAGTGCCATAAACGCGGTAGCAATGGCATAGTGTGACGTTTTATATTCACCTCGCGCAATATAGATCATGAACATCATATAAGCCGTAAAGCCAAAACCGTAACCAAAGGTTTCAAAGGCTACACAGGGGGCGATGATCCAGAGGCTTGAAGGCTGAGCATATGAAAGGAAAATGTAAACTGCATCCGGAATGTTGATCATAATGGCAAACCACCATATCCATTTTTTAAGACCGCTTTTGGAAACGGCCAAACCACCTAAAATGCCTCCCAGGGTCAGGAAGAGCAGCCCGATCGTTCCGTATGTTAAACCATATTGACCGGCTGTCAGTCCCAAACCGCCTGCTTCACGCGTATCCAGCATGAAAGGAGCGGAGAGTTTAACCAATTGTGATTCACCCAAACGGAAAAGCAGTAAGAAAACAATTGCCAAGCCGATACCGTCTTTTGTAAAGAAAGCGCCGAAAGTTGTAAAGAAATCTTTAATCGCTTTACCAACGGATTGTTCTTTGCGTTCTTTTTCGACCTTAGGCAGTGTAAAACGGTGTGCCAACCAGAAAATAAAGAACATGGCTGACAGGCAGAAGAACAGGACGGTCCAGGCCATTTTGATTTTTCCGGATTCGGCATCAAAGAATGCATTGGTCGAAGCAAATAATTTTTTATCCAATTGGATCACAGACATGACAGGTTTATTCCAGTTGTCTGTGGTGAATTCAAAGCGGACTCCTTCAACCAACTTGATACTTTTATCACCTTTATCTTGACCAAATGTGACGATGACCGTCTTGTCGGTTTCCGGTGCTTTTGAAAGATGGAAATAAATAACACCAATATTACCGGCATATTCAGTTATTTCAGCTTCTTCCACGCCAAAATTATTTCGCAGCCAGTTCTCAAATTTCTTTGGGTTATCTTTTTGAACTTTTTCTTTTTTATTTTTCGTTTTTGCGATCTTGGGTGCATCGGGATCCGGTTGTCCCTGAGCAATATTCCAAGCTCTCGCGGCCGCGATCACTGAGTCCGCGTAAACCGTTGAAACTTTTTCAAGAGGAATATCAAGATTTTTAGGAGTATAAACCAAATACATGTCGCCCGGTTTCTCAGTGTAATCAAAATCCTTGAGAAGTACTGTTTTTACTTGTGCGTCAGTTGGGACGGCATTGACCTCAATACTGACCTTATCCATACCCGAGGCATTGATCAAAATAGAAACAAGGATGACGAAAACACCCTGTCCCATAAGCATCGCTACACGATAAAAGGCAGAACGAATACCATTGAATAAAGCTTGGTCCCCTTCATCAAGACCGATCATATAGAAACCATCAGCAGCAATATCATGTGTCGCCGATGTAAAAGCCATTAACCAAAGGAAAGCAATACTCAGTTTAAAGAAATTTGTCGTTGGGATCGTCAATGCAATACATGCAAATAAAATACCCAGAACAAACTGCATAATAAGCACCCATCCGCGTTTGGTCTTTAAATTATCAACAATGGGACTCCACAGTGGTTTAAGAACCCAGGGGAGGTATAGTAAACTGGTATAGAGTGCGATATCCGTGTTGGATATCCCCAGCATTTTGTACATGACGACCGAAACAACCATCACGACGGTATAGGGAATTCCCTCGATGAAGTACAAGGACGGTACCCAACTCCAGGGATTTCTTTTCTTTTTGTTATTCATGATATCCTTTCCTTACTTATGATGAACAGTATTTTCTAATAAGTCATTATTAGAGATCGTGACTCGTAACGCGTAACTTGTAACTCGTGGGTAACGCGTCGTAAATTGTGACTCGCAAAGAATTGATATTCTTTACTTTTTGCTGCACATTTTTCAACTAACAACTAACTATAGATTTTTTTATATTTACTGCCCGGATAATAATGGGCAAGAATTTCTTTTGTAGAATAACCTTTCAGAGACATGCCCAGTGCTCCGATCTGGCATAGTCCGGAACCATGGCCCCAGCCGGCACCTCTGTAGATAAAGCGTTTGGGAACATCGCCGGTTCCGATCTTATCAATAACGACCGCTGAAGAAAAAAGAAATTTAGGATGCAGGACCAGACGTGCATTGTAATCCTTATCAATTTCTATTTCATGTTCTTTATCGTCAAAATCACGATAGATGATGCCCAGTTTCAATAAACGGGCAGATTCTGCTCGTTTCCGGGTTTGCAGATCGATAACCTCTTTTACATCAATTTTTAATTTATCTCGCAAGTTGGCTGAGAGTTCATCATTGCTGATCTCTACGGTCCAGCGGAAATACTCGCCTTCGTCATCGCAGGCACCGATATATTGTTTCAATTCATTTTCAGGTACGGTGGTCGAAGAGCAAAATGCTTCTTTGGGATTTGAAAGGATCCACTTTTGAGCATTTTCTTCTATCTTGAGATCCGGGACTTCGTTGCCTTCGGGCATATCGGGAATGGGCTGCATATAGGGCAAGGGTGTGTTTTCCCAGAGATTTTCAAAGACTTCCATTTTACCACCACAAGATTTTGAATAGCGGGCATCGCATATTTTATTATCATAAATAATGACCATACCGCGTGTGGCTGCCGTACCGGCTTTACTGTTTTTAGTGACGTTGTTCAATCCCTGATAACGCTGACAGCAATCATCATTACAAACATCCAAACCGATATCAGTATGTTTCTGTTCTACATTTGCTAACATCCAAGCACGGGCAACAACGGTTTGAGCTTCAATCAATGCCGGAGGGCAAGCCGCACTCATTTCGGAAGTAGCAACACACATGAGATATTGTTCTAAAGGCAGTTCATTGACAACAAGTAACTTACCGTCAATAATTGATATCTCGATGTTGCCGGGTACTTTTACTGAAATGTATTTACGCCAGTGAAATTCTCGTCCTGAAATTACCGGGTCGAGAGTAATATATGCGTTTTCAGCGACAGGGTGAAAAACGACCTTATTCACTTTGTCGTATTCTTTTCCATCTATCTTAAAAGAAATGGCATTGTCTTCTATCTTAAAAAGAATACTGGCTACATCACAAGTTGAAAAAGTTAGAGTATCAACTGCCATTTCATAATCACACATATCGGATAGAAAAGTAGTTATTTTTTTTTGTTGATCGCTCGGCAGAACAATACCGACTCTGATCTGGGGTTCCTCGTTAGGGATAACACCGGGTTTTAGCATTGTATGCACCTTTCGTTAAGACAATTATTATTGTGAAAACATTGCTTATTAATAAATAAAGTTTATTAGCAAATAAGCTGTTTAAAATAGCATATAATGTAGCCTTTTTCAATTGGAAAATGGACTATTTGACGAGATGGCTATATTAACCGGATAACAGGATAAACAGGAAAGATCTTAGACAGGATAACAGAATAAGCAGGATAGTTTTTAGACTGGATAATCCCCCTTCGTCCCGAAAATTCGCGACTTCGGGGGACAGGCAGGATAAGCATGATAGTTTTTAGACTGAATAACAGGATAAACAGGATTGGGTTTTTTCGAAAATGATATAAAGACGCGATTACCAACTTCGCCAAGGCTACGCTGGTCAAGAATCGCGTCTCTACCCCAAACCCTCTTCTTGTATATTGAAATACTTTTTCCTATTATTCCAATTATAAAGGAATTAGAAATGGATATTGCCTTAATCATCATCGGTCTTATCTTCTCGATCTTCGGTATCTTAGGTTGTTTGTTGCCAATTATTCCGGGACCGCCCTTGAGTTATATTGGATTGCTCCTTCTACATGCTGCTCCAAAGTATCAGTTCTCGTCAAAATTCTTGATCATCATGGCGATCATTGCACTTGCCGTGACCGTTTTGGATAATTTTATGCCGGCATGGAGTGCTAAACGCTCAGGTGGTTCCAAGCGAGCTGTATGGGGGGCCATGCTTGGACTGGGTGCCGGGATGCTCATTTTTCCTCCCTGGGGATTACTCATCGGACCGTTTTTGGGTGCTGTGATCGGCGAACTCAGTACAGGTAAAGGTTCTTCGGAAGCTTTAAAATCGGGGCTCAGCACATTTATTGGGTTTCTGGGCGGTGTTGTGATCAAGTTGATGGCATCGGGCGTGATGTTTTGGTATTTTATTAAAACAGTATTTTTTGCATAGTTCAACCATCATTGAAAAATCTCTAAATTATGGCAATAAAGCGGAAAAGACGTTCGGGGAGAGCGTCTTTTTCTATATATACCCGGGGAGGGTAATAGGATAATTTGTTTTCTTTTATTAGACAGTGAAACTTTTCAATAGTTCCCGAAAAAAATATAAAGGCGGCCATTTTGACCGCCTTTAAAACCCGAAAGGGTGAAGAAGGATCTTTTATTGAATTCAAGCTCATCTATGTCAAATATCTTCTGTTCGTTATTTAGACACGGGAAATAGCATAAGGTTAATATTTCTGTCAAGATTTCTGTCATGCTGAACGAAATGAGGCATCCATTCATGTCAAAGAAAAAATATTTATATCATGAATAGATCCTTCGACTGCGTTCCGATACTTATCGGAACTACGCTCAGGATGACAGATACTTTTTCAGGGATAAGGAAAAGGCGTCTGTCAACTGACAGACGCCTTTTCTATATAAACCCGGAAAGGGGGAAGAAGGATTAGCGTACGGGGAGAAACCAGGTTGCCAGTTCTACCGGGGCATCCTTATCAATGAAGGTAGCGGTTGTGATCATGCGGACACGGAGTCTGCTGTGACCGTTACCCTTTCTAAGCGAGCCACTAAAAATATTGTCATCGGCAGTCAGATCAAGACCTTGACCATCATCCAATAGGGCAAAATAACGACCGCTCGAACCAAGAACATTCACATCATCAGAACCATCGATAGCAACATAGGCTTCAGTTTCCTGAACGCCGGGGCGTCCGCGATATGAACCCCATCCCTGGTTTCCGCGAACCACTTCAAAGAGTGCTTCGGTATCATCAAAGACCAGCATGGTTGAGTCATCATCGGCATTAAGCGTGACACTTTCGATCGTGTTCATTATACCTGATGTTTCACCGCTTTCAATACTTTTGGCTGTGAGTTTCCATCTAAGGGCTGTTGAATCAGCGCCTGTGGAATCGTTTGTGCATGAATCGGCACATTTAACTTGAACGAACTGCATGTAAGAGGTCGTGGTATATTCATAGGATTTTTCCCAAACCTCAGGTGTGTCAACAATAGCGGTATCCGTTTGGTTGATGGCCATAGTACCAAAGAGTGTTTTGGTCAAGGTAACCAAGGCGGTATCATCAGAGGTGTATTCAATGCTGCGTTGAACATCAACACTATCGATGCCTTGTGTAACTTTCAGGCGTATACGACGCATATTCCGATTGCCATTGCCATTCGGACCCGGCAACGCTTTTGAAAATGAGGTGGGAATATCTATATCGATATCTTCTTCAATAACCGCATCCACATCGGCTTCAGCAAGGATCTCAGCTTCGATGAGTTCGACAAGTGTGACATTGTCATCATCATCATCATCATTGTTATTCCAACCACCGGTCAATGCACCGAAATCACAGGAACTCAGGATCAGCATTGTTACGACCATAAGTCCGATAAGTAGTTTTTTCATTTCTTTTTCCTTTATCTTTTTTTTTACTTCCATGCTAAAGACACGGTGATTTTGCATAAAGTTAATACAGAAATAAGAATTTTAATAATTATTGTATGAAAATATGCAAATGCTTTGAAAAGATATAAACGATAAGATATGAGAGATATAGGAACCCAATAAGAAATCGGAAGCAGATATTCAACTTGATATTCTAAATGTTTTCTGGTATTATATTATACATTCAAAAATAAGTAATAGGAATTAACTCATGCGACGTTTATTTATTATTATATTTTTCTTAACGCCCCTATTGGCTGTTGATACTTTAAATTGCATCGCAAACTACGAACTGACACCGCCAATGAAAGAAGGCTCCATGATGGATCCAATTGCATTGGGTGATATTAATGCCGATGGTTTTGATGACTGGGCATTTACTTTTTATGATAATAATGTGTTTTATCCAGAAGACAGTGTTCAAATATATTTTGGCTCCGATTCGATCGATTTTACGCATGATTATTCCATACAAGCCCATCGTATTGGGCCGGTCGGGGATGTGAACGGTGATGATTATGATGATATAGCCTACCTTAGGTTATATATAAATAATCGATATCATGTAAAAGAGCCCAAACTATTTCTTTTACATGGTGGTCCGTCTTTTGACTTTATACCGGATGACAGCTGTACTTTTGTAAGAGGTACTGCCTATTATGCTTACTATAGTGATATAAAGAAAATGGGTGATATCAATGGTGATGGTTATGACGATATTTGTTGTGGCCCTACTTGGGATTTAGGAAGTTATATTTCAAAGCCCTCAATGCTGCCTTCCGGGTCGACAGTGGGGAAAATGTTTGTATATTTGGGTGGTGATACACTTTCATGGTTGCCGGATACAGTATTTACACCTCCATTCGATTACCCTGATCACAGTTTGGAATTTGGATTTTACTGGGGTGATTATAATAGTTTAGGAGATGTCAATACTGATGGATATGATGATTTTTCGATTACATATTGTAATGATAGTAATTTTGGGGCTCCACCAGAAGAACAAAAATATTTAACTTACATATTTTTTGGTCATTCTTGCATTGACAGCGTTGTCAGCAGTGTTGATACATTCTTCTATGGTCGTATTCTACAAGACCTAGGAGATGTATCAAATAATAACAACAAAGCCTTCCTTTGTGATTATAGAGATAATATCGGACAGGTGATAGGCAATGGTATTGCCACAGCTGATAACATCCTTGATACAATGATTAGTTATTCGTCTATTCAAGGAATAAACCTTGCTCCAGGTGATATCAACGGCGATGATTTTGAAGACTGGATTATTATTAATGATGAATTTCAGGGTTATTATGGGAATACAACATTGGATAATATTACTGATTTTGTTCTTCCACAAGATCAAACACCGGTATATTTTGATTATACTAAGCTTATATTTCTAGGTGATATTTGTGGAGATGGATATGATAAATTGATGTTAATTATAGGAGAAAGCAATAAATACAAAATTTATTGTTACTCATACAACGCAGTTGAAACTAAGATAGCACAAGGTATTCCAAATGATCATGAGTTGTTAAATGTTTATCCTAATCCATTTAATCCCACTACGACTATTAATTATCGACTATTAGCTGTCAACAATGTTGAGCTTGCTGTCTTCGATATAAATGGTAGGTGGATTGAAACATTGTTCAAAGGTATTCAAGAAGCGGGGAGCCATAAAGTACTTTTAAATGGTAGTAATTTGTCGTCAGGAGTATATATCATTAGAATGATCGCCGGCGAACAATTTGAATCAAAGAAGATCGTACTGTTAAAATAAACTTCCATTTATATTGAATACAAACGCAGTCTTTGTGCTGCGTTTTTTTATTTCTTGGATAAGTTTATGATGATTATTATATTAAAAATAGTCGAAACGACCAGAATGGGGGAATAAATGAAAAACAGATGGCAATTACAAGAAGCTAAAGTCAAATTTTCAGCTATGATCAATGAGGCTGGCGAACATGGACCTCAGTACATTACCAAACATGGTAAAGATTCCGCTGTGGTGTTGTCAATTAGGGAATATCAGGAAATAACGAAACGTTCAAATTCTTTATCTGCATTTTTTCAGGACTCCCCTTTATATGGACTTGAGTTGGATCGAAATAAAGATTCAGATCGGGACATTGAATTATGAAATATTTACTGGATACCTGTGTAATATCAGAGCTTGTTAAAAAGAAACCTGACCCACTTGTTGTAAGCTGGATCAATTCTCAAAACGAGAGTGATCTTTATCTTTCAGTCATCACTTTTGGCGAAATTCAAAAGGGCATTTCAAAATTGGATGATGCCGTAAGAAAACATAGCATTCAACTTTGGCTGGAAGATTTGAGCGATCGTTTTTATGGGAGAATAATTGAATTGGATATTCAAACCATGTTGCAGTGGGGGCAGAATTCAGGTGAATTAAGTAAACAGGATATTAATATCCCTGCAATAGATTCACTGCTGGGCGCAAGTGCTCTATGTAATAAACTTTGTTTTGTTACTCGGAACAAGGATGATTTTAGGTTTTGCGGGGTGGAAATATTCAATCCTTGGAATGAAATTTAAAATAATATTCAACCCCGTCGGGGTTGTAAAAAAAGAAGGAAAAGCGCCTATACTATTATTGAATCCCTACGGGATTCTTTTATTTTTCACCAATATTTTATAAAATCAGAGAAGAACCCTGAAAGGGTTTAATAACAGTATAGGCGCATCCCTCACAAAAAACAACCCCAGAGGGGTTGAATAAATTCGCGTTTTTACATGTAACAAATACTGCACTCGACCAATTATAATTCATGACTGGTTAACATTATTGCGATTACCAATCACTGATTAGTTATTCATGACCGTTCCCTGTTTATCATTTTCTATTTACGAAAACAAAAATCCCCTGCACACATCACTGCCTGCAGAGGACTATCTATTTACTCGGAATATCTTTCGTTGAGATTATTCCGGATTCACACTCTTCAAGTATTTGTAAAAATCACTTTCAGTTGAAAGAATTAAACTGGTACCTGAATCCAATGCTTGTTCATAGGTTTCCATGGTCTTCATGAAAGTATAGAAATCCCGTGAAACTGCATTTTTATTGTATGCATCGTTATAGATCTTTGCGGCTTGGGCATCGGCCTTCCCCATGATCTCTTGAGCGGTACGTTTTGCTTCGGACTGGATGCGTTTCAATTCGCGGTCTTTTTCACCCGAGATTCTTGACGCTTCTCCTTGTCCCTCTGAACGATATTTATCGGCAATACGTTTCCGTTCTGTGATCATTCGTTCAAAGACAGTAGTTTGTACTTCTTTAACATAATTAATGCGTTTGATCTTGAAATCCAAGATCTCAAGACCAAGATCCTGAACGCGACCGGCAGATGCTTTAAGGATCTCATTCGCGATCATACTACGACCGTAAGTGATATCTTGAAGTGTACCGGAATCCATGTCCATGACCGGATCAGCAAGCGGTTCGCGATTGGATGTACGAACCAGTTCGATCAGATCGTGCTTAGCGAAAGCGGTCCGGGTTTCACCGTCGATGATATCATCGATACGTGACATGGCGCCGCGTTCGTCGCGAAGACGTTTGTAGTACAATAATGGATCTACGATGTGCCAACGGGCGTAAGTATCGGTCCAGATATAACGTTTATCCTTTGTGGTGACCTGATTCGATTTTCCACGCCATTCCAGAAATCGTTTATCAAAAACATGAGTGGTTTCCAGAAAAGGGATCTTGAAATGCAAACCGGGATTCAAAATTGTACGTACCGGTTTACCTAAGCGAGTAACAACAACCTGTTGGGTCTCATCTGCGATGAATAAGCCTGAAGCTACAATGATGAGCATAACGACGGCCACAACAGCAATGACAATAATACTTGTTCTTTTCATGATGGCCTCCTTAATTATCCAGGTTGAGGAGCGGTAAAACGCCGCTGCCGGTTTCGTCAATGATGAATTTTTTCGCCATGACAGGTAGAACCTTGCTCATGGTCTCAAGATAAATTCGTTGCCGTGTGATCTCGGGTGCTTTTTCGTATTCTTCTAACACCGCGATAAATCTTGCGACATCACCCTTGGAACCATTGACACGTTCGGATGCATATCCTTCGGCCTTCTGGATGGTTTGTAATGCTTCACCCTTGGCTTTGGGAATAACCTTGTTGTATTCGGACCGTGCCTGGTTGATAAGTTTTTCTTTGTCCTGTTGAGCCTGATTGACCTCGTTGAAAGATGCTTTAACTGCATCTGGCGGGTTCACGTTCTGCAGAACGACCTGTTTGATGCGAATACCGGTTTCGTATTGTTCGCACAGTTGTTGTAATTTTATTTCAACCGTCTGTGATATCTCTTGGCGGCCAACCGTAAGAACTTCGTTCAGTGTTCGATCACCCACAATTTCGCGCATACTGGCTTCACTCATATCACGTAGAGTTTGTCTGGAATTTCTCACCCTAAAGAGGTATTTGTAAGGATCCTCAACTCGGTATTGGATGATCCATTCAACTACCACAACATTTAAATCACCGGTCAACATGACCGATTCGTTGTTGAAATTGCCGCGCGAGTATTGTGAACTAACTCCGGCTTTCAATGTGCGAAAACCGAATTCTTCTTTTAGCTGACGTTCAACTGCAACCTGATAAACCTTGTCGATTACCGGGATCTTGATATGAAGGCCCGGTTCGGTAGTCTTTGTATATTTACCAAATCGCAAGATAACGCCTACATTCTCTGCCTGAACCACATAAAATCCACTCAGGATAATAATGACCACGAGTAGAATTATGCCGATATTAATGATTTTTTTGGCATTGAGTGTAACGCTATTTTTGACTTCTTCTGCGTTAACCATACTTTTCCTCCGTTTTGAGTTGTTCGTAAGAATGTAAAAAAATATTTATCAATATGATATATATTTCGTAATTTTCCCAGAATGTAACTAATGACATTATATGGAGTTCCCTTGGACCATCTTAAACGCGCTTTAGATTGTGATCGATCTGTTTTTATTCAAGCATGTGCCGGAGCGGGTAAAACCTTTGCTTTAACAAAGCGCTATGCCGCCATTTTGGATCGCTTTGCGCAAGAAGCGGCAAACGGTGCGATCGATGAGCGGATAGACCATAAGAAGATCCTGGTCATCACCTTTACAAAAAAAGCCACCGGTGAGATGAACGAGCGCATTTACAAAGATGTGAATGTTCTTCTTTCAGGTCGTGAATTGGATGATATGAAAGATCAAATTCCCGGTTTTTGTCCAACCTTGAGAGCGAATACAGATCCAAACATTCAAAAATATACTAAAAAGTTAAAAGATACTTTTTCCCAGAATTCCATTTCAACCATTGATAGCTTCTGTGCCGGTATTTTGAGAGAGTTTGCGCATAAAATTGATCTTGATCCTCAATTTACTTCTCAGGATGATGCCGAATCAAAAAAACTACTGGATGAAAGCCTTGAAAAATGGTTAAGACAAAAAGTGAGCGATGATCCCAAAAATTTTGATGTTTTGTTAAAGGACATGAGTTTTTATCATATTCGCCAGGCTATCAAAAAACTATATCGCAGTCGCGAAGTACTTGATACTTATACAAACAATATTGAGAATATGACTGCGGAAGATATTTGGCAGGATTGGTTGTTCCGCTACACACCACAAGGCGATATTGAAACACTGGTCATTGCTTTTGAAAATCTCTGGCGTGATGCACAGGATAATTGCAAAGAGCAAAAGGATGCACTTTATATTTTGCTCAAAGAAATGCACGATGATCTTGAAAAGATTCGCTCAATACAATTACCACTTGAATTCAGGGCGGCATTTTTAAGTGAAGTAGTTAATCGCAAGAAAGGTTTTATCAAAGATAATGGTGAGTATCGTAAAGATCCTCCCGGAAATAAGGGAAACTGGAAAAATGGTAAAGATCTCGCAATAGATTGGTTTGACTTACTAAAAACCATAGATCCCAAAGAGATCAAACAGACTCCCGGTCCAAACGACAAAAAGATCATTCCTCTCCTAAAAACATTGATCGCACTCTATCGGAATTTTAACGACTATTATTTTGAGATTAAGAAACAGCGAAATGTGCTGGATTTTTCGGATGTTATAATCAAAACTCACGAACTCTTAAGCTGTGATGCTGATATATGCAAGCAAATCGCGAAGAGATACCGTCATATTATGCTAGATGAATTCCAAGACACCAACCCACTTCGCTGGGATATCATTAGAATGATTTTTAAGTCCGCTGACAACGCAAAATTATTTATTGTGGGTGATCGGAAACAATCCATTTTCCGTTTTACCAATGCAGATGTCACAGTTATGAATGATGCACAAAAACTTGTTGATGGACTTGAAAGTGAAATTCTCGATTTCAATGACAATTATCGTTCCAGTGAGGAGTTTGTCGACAAAGGTATTAACGATCTGATCAAAAAGATCATGCCATCAAATGACGATGAAAGAGAAGCTTACGAAGCCTCATTTGAGCCCACTGAAGCAAAAACAAATACTGAAAATATTTCTCCTTCGGTAGAAGTACACTGGTGTTCAGCCTTAGATGACGATAGCGATGATTATCTTCCGGCGCTTCACGCCGCGAAGCAGGTCAAGCGCTTATTGGATAAATACGAGAATAGCTCGATTGATCCAAAGGACGGCGGACCGCTGATCGGTGTGATCTTGAGACGCTTTACAAAAATATCGGATTATCTGCAGGCATTCAGAAAACTTGATATTCCCATCTCCATTATCGGAGGTAAAGGCTTTTATAAGACACCTGCGGTGAGGGATGTTTTTCATTTTCTATCCGTGTTGGATAATCCTTACGATAATCATGCCTTAACCGGTTTACTGCGTTCGCCTTTTATTGCACTTTCAGATCCCAATATCCATTTACTGAGTCATCGGGACAAAAACACACCTCTCTTTGAGGTCATGAAAAAACATACATCTTTACATAAAGCACGAAATTTGATTGAGACATGGATACAATCTTCCGGTATAATACCTCTAGATGAATTGATAGCTCAAATTCTTGATAAGGAAAATCGAGAATTAGGATATGTCAGTGAACTTATGCCGGAGCAACAGTTGGCGAATTTAGATAAAGCCATCAACATCATTCGCGGGATGCAGCGGAGTGGGTGTTCTTTGAGAGCTATTCGCGAATTCTTTACTTATCAAATATCTCAAGAAAGCTCTGATGCTCAAGCTATTTATCCGGGTTCAGCAAAAGTCCATATTTTGACCGCACATAAAGCTAAGGGACTTGAATATCCCATTGTCGTTTTGCCTGAGATGAATCATGGCGGAAGATCGACGAACGATAATATTCGCCTGGGACGAACAGGGGAAAATGCCGAGATAGCTCTTTCATTGTCAGATAAAGACAAACCCGGTTTGCTTTTGCGATTAAAAGAGATCGCCAATAAGGAAGAGGAAGCTGAAGATAAACGGGTTTTTTATGTCGCATTGACCCGAGCTAAGCATAAGGTTTGTTTTCTTGGGGAAGAAAAAGACAAGGCAGGCGAAAAAACCTGGTGGAATAAATATGTTTTACTACCCAAAGAATTGAAAATAAAAGAACCCGAAAATTGGCCGCCAGACGAAATTCACCAACACCTAGCTGAGGATATGGTTTTTGACAATAGACAAGACGATATCGAAACGAAAGATTGGATCGAAGCACCTGAATTCAAGAGTAGGGGAAACTATCTGTATCGCACACCTCATGATCTGATGGGTGATAATGAAGAGTATGAGATCCCTACAACAAAAGAAGGACTTGGAACCGCCCTTGGCTCACTCTACCATTATTGTGTAGAACAGGCCTGGTTTGATATTACTACTTGTAAAAAAGAAATTGATGATCAGATTCTGAATTATTTTTCAGATGTAAATAAGGATAAGCTGATCGCTAAAGTGGATGCTTTACTGCAAACGACCCGTGAGCATCCGATCTACGATATTTTAAATGATCCATCGGTTGAACAATATCGCGAATTAAAAGTAAAGGCCTGGTTGGGAAAAGATAGCGATTTAGTTCAAGTCAATGGTACTATCGATTTGCTATTCCAAAAGGACGGCCAATGGGTGATCATCGATTTTAAAACCGACAGCAGTACACGACGACTCGATGCTTACAAAAAACAGATCCAAAGCTATCAATGGATGCTCAAACAAGTATACCATATTGAAGCACAAGGAAAGATCTTTTTTGTCTCACTGAATGAGATGGTGGATGCCTTTTGGGAAGATTCCTATTTTGATGATTTACCGATCGGCAGCGGATATAGTCCCATATTGCCCGGGTCGAATTTTGATGTTGATCCGCTGGTTAAAAAGATAAATGAAGGTGAACATCTTTTATTCTGTGCATCCGCACACCATGAAGAACAGATTTACCTTGGACTTGCGACGGCGGGCTGTTTGCGTCCGGATATTACGATTACTACACTCAGCAAGTGGGTAAGATCTTCAAATGTAATTTGCACTTCTCAAGATCGCTTGCGATTGATGATCCAAAAATCTAATGAGAATTTAAAGCAAGGGACTGTTGATTTTCTAGCCAAAGCGATCAAAGACTATGAGCTGAAAAAAGGTGAAATTCGCAGTGAGTTCAGACAAGAATACCGAATAATATTATCCGATGAAAATTATAAAGCGGCGAATAGTCCCTATGTAAATATTCAAGCTGGCGATCAGCGGATCGGTTTTATTAACTTAGCCCCTTTGGCACCGCTTGAGTTTGAGCTTGTTAAAAAACTAAGATCGCAAACGGAGTGCTTTGACTGTTCACTTATACCCGAAAAGGAAGAAAGCGAAGTAAAATATATTGAAGCTTTCTCGCCGAGAGAAGAAGTCATGGCCATTGCGCAACATATCAAGAACAATATAGAGCCGGGTGATGATATTTTGATCACTGTCTCAAGTATGGAAAAATACGCGCCTCATCTTCAACGCATCTTCCCGCAACTGGGTTTACAGGTTCGTTTTATTGGTCCAAAATCATTACTTGAATCACCCTGTACGTCGTTGCTTCTTGATGTAATGAAAGTATGCAAAATGTCTAACCCTGATTGGCAAGATCTTGCACCCGTTTTATTGCATCCCTTGCGCAGACCGGATCGCGAACTATTGCTCCATGATAAAATTGTTCGATCCCATCCCGTTGATGAACACAAATTACCTTTTGGCGCTCGTGAATTTATAAATGATTATCAATACACGGATGTAAAACATTTAAAAGATAAAATTGATCTTTTTATTAAAGATTTGAATATTTCCTCCGATACTGAGAACAAGGCTTGTGCAAAGTTTGTTGATATGCTTGATGAGCTTATCAAGGACCTTGACCTAATCTATCATGAACTTGATCTCTTCAGGATCTATCAGGAAATGCTGGTTCGTATCAAAAAAGAAAGTATTCCAAGAAGGGATCAGGCAAATGGTATCCCGGTTGTCGGATTTCTCGACAGCTTGGGATCTGTCCCGGATAAACTATATGTCATGGGTATGGTCGAGGGTGATATTCCGCGTCCTGAGAATGAGAATCCATGCTTCATTTCAAAAGAAGCCTTTTCACTTGAATTGAACCGTCATTTTATAAAATACTGGCAGTCTCTGGGAAATCGAGTGATCTATTCATCATCACAACATGCCGAAGATGGTGGCGACCAAAATCGTTCGTCCTTCCTTGAAGGTCTTCCTTTAGATTATATTAAGGTGGAGAAAGGAATAAGACGCGACGCTTTACTTCAATACGATAATTGCCTGATAAATAATGCAGATATACCAATAATAGAAAGGCATAATGAGATCGTTTCAGCTGAAAAAAGGAAATATTCGGGTTGGGTCGATGAGGCTGTTAAAGAGTTCGATCTGGCGGTGAGCTCTATTGACACTTTGCTGGCTTGCCCTATGAAATTTTATTACGACAAGATACTGAAAGTAGCTTCTATAGATGAGGATGAAGGACTTTATTGGATCCTAAAAAGAGGAAATGTCGTCCATAAGATCATGGAATACTTTGGAGAAGAAGGCGGTTTTTCCCTAAGTCTTGATGAAGCAATAAAGCTTTTTGAAAAAATCATTCAAACTGTTTTTATAGAAGAAAAAATAGACCCCGATGATCCTTTTCAGATAGATCAATTCAGAAACTATATTCGTGATCTGAATGAAAATTCAGAATCCAATTGTCTAGTCAAGATATTGGAAGAAAATCAAAAAGAACTTGAGGGTTACGATCATATCGAAACGGAAAAACCTTTTAACGATCTTGAATTATCTTATGATGATATAAAGATTAATTTAAAAGGCAGGATCGACAAGTTGATGATCGATGAGCTAGGAAAACGGCTTGTGGCAAGTGATTACAAGACAGGTAATATCAAAACCAATAAATTAGCCAAGATGATGTTTTCTCAGCTTTACCTATATTTGAAAAAGTGCAAAGAAGATCACCCCGATCATGAGTTGATGGCAGTTTATGAACAAATAAAAGATTGGGACAATACTAAGATTATCAAATATGACACCCTGGAAGGGACATTTGTTCAACAAAAATCGAAAAACCATTTTAATATTGAAGAATTTGAATCCTACCTTGGCGATCTTTTTAATCAGATTAGCGAGGGAAAGTATTATATTACAAGCAGACCATATAAAGATGCCTGCGATAATTGCCCGCATGCAGGACTATGCCGCAAAGACAGTCGCTTAAAGATCAAGGAGAATTAAAATGAATGAATTTTTAGTCAAAGAACTCGGACGGGTGTTCGATGAAAAAAAACGTGCTGAATTAACGGTTGAAGATATTAAAAAATGGATCCGTCGGACCCGCATTAAACAAATACTTTTTATCTTCTTTGAATCTGTTATTCTTCTTGGTTTCGGACTCGGAAACCTTCTCAATAACCCGCCTCTGTCATTTCCCTTCGCTCTTGGTGTGCTTTGCCTCGTGGTTTGGCCATTTCTTGCCATCAATATTCATCGATATCTCAAAAAGCTTGAGTATAAAGATGAAAATTTGGAAGAAATTCTTAAACAGTTAAAAACTTATAATGAATAATGAATAACTAAGAGCTTGATATATTATGAAATTATTAGATAGAGTGTTTAAAGTTTTAATTTCATGTATATTATTATTTGGATTAGTTTTTTCAGAACATTTGCCTAACTATATTGGATTAAATGTAGGCATTAATTATCCGTCGATAAATGATTTAAATGCAGAAAAGTTTTCCCCAAACATTTCTGTATTATATGGTTTAACAGTAAATTGTAATATTTCAAATAGAAATAGTGATTTTGAAAAAAATCATTTATAGATATTCATTTTATGTTGATGATATTGTTGTTTATGGAAATGATTTTGAATTATGTAAAATTTACTCAACAAAAATATTGATGGGGATAAATTATTACTTTATTTCTCTCGAATTTTAAGGAAGTTAAACGATATGAATAATTTAATGAGTAAAGATATTCATCTGAACTTAGAGATGGAAACTTCAATTAAATTGATAAAAATTGGTCTTAAAGAGTATCAAAACATATCGATGTCTAATGATTTCTATTATATACCATTTCAATTATTGTCTAATGGTATTGAAAGATTAATGAAGTGTTATTTATGTTTGGGATATCATGAAAATAACAATAATTATCCAGATATTAAAATTTTAAGGGATTTGGGGGTAAGATTGGGCATGATCTACTAGATTTAAAATCTACAATAAGTAGTGATTATTTTAATGATTCATCAAAAGCACTTAAAGATGACAGGAAGTTTATTGAATTTAATCCAGAATTAGAAATTATTATTAATTTACTTTCCGAATTTGGGAAGTATGCTAGATATTATAATTTTGATATCATTACTTCAGCAAAGAAAGCAAGTATTAATATAAATGAAAAATGGAGTGAATTCGAAACTGATATTTCTCAAAAATTAAAAAAAAGTGATATACCATTAGAGTTTTCATCTGTCCAAAAATATATTATAGTAAAAATTGAACGATTTATTCGAGCCTTATGTAGACAATTTACTTTAGGGGAATTAAGAAATAAAGCAAAATCACTATCTTCATATTATTCTGATTTTTTAAAACTTTCAGATTCCGATCTTGGATTAACCAAGTATTAAATATTAAAAAAGAGTTTTTTACTTTTAGCAAGTTTTGAATAGCTACTTATTAAGGGTTTAGATTATTTCTTGTGGTTTTAACAATTGAGTGAAGAATTTTAACTATTTCGGTACAATCGTTCAAAAGAGAATCCCAATCGCCATCATAACTTTTAGTTTTTATAACTAACTTAATCCAATATTCGGTTTCTTTTGCTTCTTTGAGGGCAATATTCATTTTTGAGAGAAAATCCTTTTTACTTTGGCCGTATTCTCCTTCAATGACATTTGCTCCTATACTTGTACCTGATTTTAACAATTGATTCGAAATAACAAATTCTTTTTTCGATTGCAAAAGATTGCAACATTTAACAATTCTTTCAGAAAAACAAAAAGTTTTATCGGCAATAATGCTCGTCCCCATATGCCCCCAATTTTATCTAGGAAATGTGTGTTTCCCGTTTTTAGTTATTCGTTATTAACTATTCATTAAACTTATTTCACCAATACCAGCTTTTTTACCTGGCTCAATCCGGCAAAACGTAACTTGCAAAAATAAACACCAGAAGGGTAATTTGCCGCGTTCCATGTGTAGAAATATTTCCCCGCATTATAGTGTTCATCAATGAGGACATCAATGCATTTTCCGTTAATATCATAGACGGTCATGTTAATATCGTCCGAAAAAGGCACATTAAAGCTTATAGTTGTCTGAGGATTAAATGGGTTGGGGTAAGCAGGGTATAGTTCAAACTCATTGGGGATATGTCCAAAAATATCTTCTACAGATACCTCATTCGCAGATTCAAAGAAGTCAACAATACGACTCATGAGATCACTTCGCTTATCCTCACCCTGTATTGTTTCAAAAGGAAAGCCCAAAGAAATAACTTTACCTGTGTCGCTTGACGTTCCAAAAGGTCCCACATAGCCAATGCCGGCGTAAACTGTACTGGAGTAATGTAAAATAAATTTTGACCCCGCATTGGAAATAATGATATCCGGATAATCTTCTTGGTAAAGTGCCGATGGTCCACCATAACTAAAAGATAGACTTTCAAAGCGCGTATTGGTCCGACCATAAACGCTTAAGTCATTCGAATCATCTCCCAGATAACGTGTTTTAAGGTAATTGTTATAAAAACTTTTATCACTACTTGAGCCTTTGTAGGAGAGATCATAACCGATTTCCGATCCACTTACGAATAAGTAACCACCTTGTTCAAGAAAGGTTTTTACTTTAGCTTGTTCCGTGGAACTGAAAGTTTCGTCTGAGGTACTTTCATCACCACAAAACCACAGAGCACAATCATAATCAGCAAGAATAATATCACCATCGATAATCGCCTGATTATCACAGGTAGTATATCCCCATGTTTGCGGAAGAGCATTTGCATAGTACCCCGAAATAGCATGATAGGGAAGATTCCACCCTTGATCATTTGAAACACGATCGTAGCCATCAACGATAAGAGCAAATTTATTTGCTGTGCTTTCTTTCATGTAATAGGTATCGGAAGTGTCACCTGTTGCACCATCATGAAAGGGTACTAGTCTTACCGAACGTTGACAGATACAATCTATCGCTTCAAGCCTAATTATTGTCGAGTCGACAGGGTAGATTAGGTTGTTCCGCCCACTTTCACCATCATTGAATTCTTCGATCAGCAATACTGAATCGATGTTATTTGTATAATCCCATTTCAATTCCCAACTCCCGCTTTCATCATGTGTGATTGAATGGATCCGCGGTTGGTCGGGTAAATTATCAAAGACCCGAACCGCTGCGTTTGCAACTGCTTGGCGGATGGACGATACGCTCGTAGCATCGTCGGGATAGACTCGGTTGGTTAACAAGACAACAAAGAGTTTCCTAGTAGGGTCCATAAACGCAGAGGTGCCTGTGTAACCTGTATGTCCATAATTCAGATCTGACATAAGAGACCCTGCAGATGAGCCGTTGATACCCCATCCGTAGGCGCGGCTACCGGCGGAGGATTGGAGCGTTGTAAAAGGCACAACAGTTGTGGAATCGACATATTTGATTTCATCAAGAGTTCCTTGGTTCAACATAAGTTGACAAAATTTTGCAAGATCGCCGCTGGTTGAAAAAAGTCCGGCATTTCCCGAATAACCGTCTAATCCGGCCGCCAACGGATCATGAACCGTGCCCTGAAGAGAAGTCGCGGTAGGCAAACATTCCGGATGCAAGGAATCCGCTGGACAGAACATACTGCGTGTTAAACCCATGGGATCGGTATATATCTGTTTGTAGAATTCCCACATCATCATACCGGTCGCTGCTTCAACAACTCGCATATTCATTATAAAATTCAAACAGCTATATTTATAGGTTCCCAATGATTGCGTCATGCTGATATTATATATTTTACTTAGAGTCGCCGAGCGTGTTGAGGCGGCAGATGTGTAAGCCGGCAGACCGCTGATGTGCATGAGCAAATGTTTGATCTTGATAACACCTTTTCCATTATTATTAAATTCAGGTATCCAATCTTTTACATAATCTTCTGCTGAAACCAGACCCGAATCAATACACTTCATCATACACATGGAAGTGGCAAAAACTTTGGTACAGGATGCCAGATCGAAGAGAGAAAGTGTATCCACGACAGTTGAAGCGGCATCATAGGTAAAATGTCCGTAAGCTTTATGGTAAAGTAAACTGTCAGCAGTACCAACCGCAACCGTAGCACCGGGAAAAATATGGTTTTGGATGGCATTTTCTATAACTATATCGATTTGTTCGTAGGGATTTGCAAACAACAGGGATCCCATAGTTAAGAGTAACATAAAATATCGTTTCATAATACACCCCCTAAAATTGTTTAGTTTATTTCACCCGATTTTATAAAGAATTAAAATCAAAACAAAGGAATTCTCTTTGGAAACACCATAAAGAATAAGCATGAAATTATGGATCATGGGTAAAAGGAAATATTTTCAATTATCCTTTTATTATTTCTTTTTCTCAGGATTTTCTGGCACAAAAATTTTCTCAATACCAATGTTGAGGTCCTTTTCATTCTTGAGAAGCTCAACGCTTTTTTTGACAATGTTTTCTTCATATAAAACCAAGCTCAAATACAGCAAAAACATAGTCACAGTTGCTATGAACCATATCTCAAAGATGCCCGACATACCAAAGATAAGTACACTTAAGAAGCCACCACCAACGATCACATACTGCCAAATCGCAATGATCGTCCGGAGCCGAGGATTTTCTTTACTGATATATCGAAGAAAAGGCTGTAATCCAAGGATCAGAAATAGTGCGTAATTGATCGCGATCAGAACGTGAACAAAATGCCAAAAAGGAAAAGTATCTTTAATGGCCGGAATAATGGCGGTCAAGACTAAGGCGATCGAGGCATAAACGGTAAAAGTATAAGAACGCTTTTGTTTAAACTGTTCAAGACGGAAAAGAGTGACACAGGCGGTTTGGATTGCAACACCGGCAATAACGGCCCAAATAATGAACACCTCTCTGTAAGTGAAAAAATTTCCGATGTTACTTAAAGTATATTTAAACGGATTTTCAAGCGTTCCGTAAATGACTGTCATGATCAATGTGATGATAAGGCCGCTCATAACGATCATCCTGTTTCGCCGCTGTTTATATAGATCACATATAACATTTAGATGAGTTTTACGAAAAGCAGGATCGAATATCTTACTTTCATCCATCTTTTCTTCGATACAATCAGTTTTCTTCTTGTTCTGCGGTTTGTTCATTTCGTTCCATTTTTTCAATTTGTTCAGTAAAAAGTATCCAACATAAATAGATCAGCAGTGTTCCCAGTCCCATGAAGAACCATAACTCGAATATCCCGGTTTGGCCCTGGATCAACAAGGATGACATGCTTCCACATAAAATGATCAATTGCCAGTTTCTTAGCAAGACTTTTATTCGCGGTACTTTTCTTGCCAACCAGACAAAGAATGGGTGCTGGGCAGTCAGCATGGACATTACATAAAAAAAGGTTGTCCATTTATGCAGGACATGCCAAAAATGAAGCTCTTCTTTTATCGAAGGAATAATAGCTGTAATGATCAGAAAGAAAGAGGACAGCACTAAAGCCAAGTATCCCCATTTTCTTGGATAGCCGGTGAGTTTAAATATGAGGATAGTCGCTGTGTGAATACAAATACTGATCACGATCGCCCAGATAATATATAATCCACGATAACTGAAATAATTGCCGATGCGGCTGAAAGTATTTATAAAAGGATTTTTTAGAGTGCCGTAAAAGGTAGTGACCAATACAGCTATTATCAGCAACACGATTGCCCAAAATCTTTCCTGCCGTAGACGTTCAGCCACTTGAAAAGAAAGTGAAAGATCGCTTTCGCGGCGGATCGTAGATATTTTGCTTTTTTTTCCATTCTGAACCTCTGCCTTTATATAATAAAATATTTGAGGGAGAAATTCAAGAAGTGAATAAAATTGAAAATATTGTTTCTGTAGAGACGCAAAATCTTGCGTCTCTATAAGTATTAAAAATTATTTTGAATTCAATTTTTTGTTTTTTTCGCTTTTATACCATCAGATATTGCGTAGGGCAGATAGGCGATAACAAAAAGCAACAGCGCGACACCCACCAATGATAAAATATACCACGGCCAAGGACCCAAGAGATCAATGAGCGAGCCACCGAGACGGGCAAATTTCAAGAACATATAATTTGCATCCGGATGTAAATAATTGATAGGAAAAATTAGTACTGCCAAACCAGCGGTAACCAACATTACTTTGGGGATAGATGACCAACGGGGTCGCATCTTGAGAATAATAACTGCGTATAAAACACCTACGATCTCTATTGTATGAGCAGTAAAAAAAGTAATGGCCAAAGGATGTGGGAAAATATAACTCAGATCTGGAGTCAGTAAGGATTGTGATGCACCACAAAGAGCCCAAAAATAAGCTAGATTAAAAGCCCATTGCTTGCGAGTGATCAACAAAATACCTACCATGATCATGCCGAAATTACATAAATGAAGAGGTAAACTGGTCGCAAGCGGGAGACCGAGAACAAGGCGTAAAACAGGTATCTCTAAAAAGAGATGGACAAGAGCAATAATACCCAGGACGGTGGCAACTTTATTGGCGCGTTCTTTGTCAAAAGTCTTTTTTGCAAAGATCAAAAAAGTAGCACTAACCAGTAAAATGACTAAAAGATAAATAAGATGATCCCGGCCAAACATTGGAATAGTATTTTCATAACTGAGCTGAGCGAGTCGTTCTCTCCACATGGGTCTCTCCGTGTGTGTAAGACGAGTAGAGTATTGAAAGTAGTTATTGAAGAGACGCCACGCATGGCGTCTGTACTATATTTTAAATACTCAAATTCTTCTAGCTGTTTTTGTCAGTGCCCCTGTGTAATAAGCATTGACAAATGATTATATGTTTTTATATGCATTTACTTCATATTCATCGAAAGTCTCAACATCATTGATCGGACGGTTTGGGATAGTGATCCCGTAAACGTCACAAATGTTTTGATGTGTGATACGTTCAAGTAAAGTTGGTGTTGCACCCTTGTCCCTCAGTCTTTTCAGTAATCGAGGTATGATCGGAAAGCCCGGGATCCCAGAAGCATATGGGGGTTCGAGTTTTTCTGATATTCGATGAGGGGCGTGATCCGTTTCGATCCAATCAATACGCTCATTCAACAGCATCTGACATAGTGTGTCACGATCTTCTTTGCTTCTTAAGGGCGGATTTATTTTTAAAAGAAGACCATCATTTTCCTTCATCATCATGTCGTACAATAAAATATGATGAGGTGTTACACCACAAGTAAGCCGGAAACTTACATGTTCTCTGGCTTTTTCAAGAACTTCCACACTTTCGGGGAGCGAGATATGACAAACGTGTAGAATTCCAATAAATCCTGCTTTATCGGCAAGACCGATCATATTTTTTATGGAATTGATCTCTGCAATGGGTGGTCGTGCTTGAGTATGGGTAATCGGCTTTTCAGGGTCCCATAATTCTGGTATGAAATCCGATTCATTTTCGCAATGGATAGCCAGCACACCGGAATATTTTTCTTCAGCTAAAGTTTGAAATACTATTGATTGTGAAGCTGTATCCGGTATACTGAGATCGCCGGTTGATTTTCCGGCAAAAAGTTTTAATCCGACTACTTGGTCAAATTCACGTGTGCAAGCGACCGCTTCACTGATCTGTTCCGGATCGGATGTGATGCCGCAATATATACCGTAAAACACAGGAGATTCTGCCCTGTCGGCACAATCCAAACGCCGCAAAATATGTTCTCGCCTTAAAAGGGGAGGAGATGTATTTGGCATATCAAAAACTCCGGCAATTCCAATACGTTCGGCAACAAACAGTCCGTGCCGGATGGTTTCTTTATGCTGTAGTTCTCCATCCCGGAGATGTACGTGAGGATCTATCATACTCGTAACTCGTAACTCGTGATTCGTAACGCGTAACGCGTCACATTCAGTAATGTATTATGCACTATGGGGTAAACAGAAAGCAAGTAGTAAGTAGGTACCTTTGACTAAGCTTCTTAAGCTCTTATCTTCTCAACTTCTCTTTTTCTCAGCGCCCAGTGCTCAGCGCTCATTTCTCAGCGCCCAGTGCCCAGTGCTCATTTCTCAGCGCCCAGCGCTCAGTGCTCATTTCTTTATTTCAACTGTCCAACCGAAGCGATCTTCGATCTTACCGTATTGAATTCCCAATAACTCGTCATAGATCTGTTTGGCATAAGGACCTACAGAATCATTGTTGATAATGATATCTTTGCCGTCATCATAACCAATTCGACCGACAGGTGCAATGGTTGCAGCGGTTCCTGTTCCAAAGCAATCCTGAAGTTTTCCACTGTTGGATGCTTCAATTATTTCATCCAGTGAAATACGACGTTCTTCAACTTTCCAACCGAGATCACGAGCAATGTGTAAAACACTTTCACGGGTGATCCCTGCAAGAATTGTGCCTTGGTCCAGCGTCGGCGTAATGAGTGTATCATCGATCACGAACATCATATTCATTGTACCGACTTCATCGACATATTTATGGTCTTTATAATCCAGCCACAAGATCTGTTTATAGCCTTTTTCCTGGGCTTTTTTGGCCGCATAAAGCGACTGAGCATAGTTTGCCGCAGCTTTTACATGGCCGGTGCCACCAATTGCTGCACGAGTAAATTCTTTCGTTGCATAAATGCTCAGGGTTTGCAGATTTTTGCCATAATATGCATCTACAGGGGTCATGATGACCATGTAGCTATAAGTATCACTGATCTTGACACCCAGTGCCGGGTCCGTAGCAAAAATAAATGGACGAATATATAAAGAGGAGCCCAAATGTGAGGGTGTAAAATCTTGATCCATCGTTACCAATTCGATCAATTCTTTTAGTGTTTTCTCTTCGTTCGGCATTTCAGGAATAGCCATACGTTCAGCTGATCGGTTAAGGCGTGCAATATTTTTTTCGGGACGGAATAAGCGTACGATACCGTCGTCACCACGAAAAGCTTTCATGCCTTCAAAGATACTTTGCGCGTAATGAAGCGTTATGTTAGCCGGCGAGATAAGAAAATTCTCATAAGGAACGATCGCCGATTCACCCCAGGTCTTATCCCCGTAAGTTTTTACAAGCATATGGTCAGTGTAGTGTTTGCCGAATTTCAGATCACTAAAATCAATTTGTGATAGTTTAGTAATGGGCCGTTTGGTTACTTTCATGATTCACCTCATTTATTAAGAAATTTATATATGCGCTGATAAATGTCTTCACAATAACACGGATCGGTGTGAAAATCCTTCCCATCCGTTTTAATGACCAGTACAGGAATTTCCTTACTGACAAGAAGCTCATTGATCCATCGGTCGTAATAAATATTTAGAAGATGCAGATATTCAAGATCGAGACTTTGTTCATAATCGCGTCCGCGTTTTTTAATACGGGAAATAAGTGAATCGGTCGAGGCTTGAAGATAGACGATCAGATCGGGAGGACGCAAATAGGACGTCATTTCACCAAATAATTCCTGATAGTTCTCCCAGTCGCGGTCATCCATATTTTTCATATCATGAATACTTCGTGCAAAGATATTGGCATCTTCATAAATAGTACGGTCTTGAACAATGGTATTGCTCAATTGCTGGATCTGTTTTTGCACCTGAAATCGTTTTGAAAGGAAGTAGATCTGCAGATTAAAACTCCAGCGAAGCATATTGCCGTAGAAATCTTTCAGGTAGGGATTATCAAGCACAACTTCATAATGTGGATCCCAACCAAAACGTTCACAAAGCATGTTTGTGAAAGTTGTTTTTCCCACGCCGATATTTCCGGCAATTCCGATAAAATGATGTTTCATAAGTGTTGTCAAAATTTACTTCTGAATGTAGTGAAAAAATAGCAAAGGCAAAAGGGGAAAAACAAGAATGCGAAAGACAGAAGCCGGAAGCAAGGAGCAAGAATGAAGAAATTATCGTAGGGGCGACTCTGGAGTCGCCCGGGGGGTACGAGGGAGGCTCCATCCTTCGCTAAAGCTATGGATGGCATGCGAGAGCCTCCCGTACATTATCATGAAAATGAAATATAAATAATTTATAATATTATTAAGGTAGGCGAGAGCTGTTCATTAGAAAGAGAAAGGTTGAGATGATAAGAAAGAAACAAGTCACAAACTCCAAGAGACAATGAAGAGGGTCAAGAAGAGAAGAAACGATGAACGATAAACTATAAATGAAGAGAATATTCGTATTAACTCTGACGAACTTGTCGGGTGAAGCCCAAAGGGCAAACGAAGCGGAGATATCTATTCATGCGAGGAAATAAGGTTGAGGAATATTTTATAGTATATATTAAAAATGTGACGCACATCATATCTATGAGCACCCATCGAAATATTATCAAAACATCCCGTATATTTCAGATACGAAAAGGAGCTGTGTGATGAAAAATGAAATAATATTGTATCGTTCGAATGAGCTTCCATCGCGTATTGAAGTGAAAATTAAAGACGAAACCGTATGGTTGAATAAAGAACAAATGAGCTTGCTTTTTGGGCGCGAAAGAACTGTAATCGGCAGACACATTAGTAATATTTTTAAAGAAGGAGAATTACAAAAAGAACTGGTATGTGCATATTTTACACATACCACTCAACACGGTGCAATGAAAGGGAAAACACAAACTTTAAATGTTGAGTATTATAATCTTGATGTAATTATTTCAGTTGGATATAGGGTTAAATCTATGATGCATATCACACATATTGTCATCTGTCGAAATATCGTTTAAATATTTTATATATTTCAGATACGAAAAGGAGCGATGTGATGAAAAACGAAATAATATTGTATCAATCGAATGAACTTCCTTCGCGTATTGAAGTGAGAATTGAAGATGAGACAGTTTGGTTGACCCAAGCACAAATGTCTCATTTGTTTAAAACGACAAGAAATAATATTACGCTTCATATCTCAAATATTTTTAAAGAAAAAGAGCTTGTTAAAGATTCAGTATGTAAGGATTCCTTACTAACTGCTCCCGACGGGAAAAAGTATAAAACTAAACTATATAATCTTGATGTAATTATTTCAGTTGGATATAGGGTAAAATCCAAGCAAGGCACTCAGTTTAGAATCTGGGCGAATAAGGTGCTTAAAGATCATTTATTGAAAGGTTATTCTTTCAATCACAGAATAAACCGGATAGAGGGTCGGGTTGAAATACTGAACGACAAAGTTAACGGTATCGATTTGCAAATTAGTTCACAAGCTTTACCTGCGCAAGGTGTGTTCTTCAATGGACAGATATTCGACGCTTATACGTTCGTTTCCGATTTAATAAGAAAAGCTAAAAGTTCTTTGATCTTGATAGACAATTATATTGACGATACCGTATTAACGCATTTTATAAAGCGGGAAAATGGTGTTGAATTTACAGTTTATACCAAATATATCTCCAAACAACTGAAGTTGGATATTGAGAAACATAACTTGCAATACCAACCCGTTAAAATTTGGAAGTTTGATAAAGCGCATGACCGTTTCCTGATCATTGACCAAAAAGAGATTTATCATTTCGGAGCCAGCTTAAAAGATCTTGGTAAAAAATGGTTTGCGTTTTCAAAACTACATATCGATCCGCTTTTTATTCTTAAAGAAATCCAAACGAATGACTTCGATGCAAAATGACCTTCTCTTCAAAAATCGATCACCACATTGTGTGGTTTAATAAAGAACACCTTTAAGCGGAATTAGTTGGCAGAAGGCAAAAGTATAAAGGCAAAAGAAGAATCAAGAGACAAAAGCCAAGAATCAAGATGGAGTAAGAAGCCGGATTACCGTAGGTAGTAAGAACTTTGCGGAAATCAGAAAAATCAATGATCAACGATCAGAAAGTAAAATAATTGAGAGGTGTAGGGAATAGGCATGCCTATTCTAAAAGCCGGAATCAAGAAACAAGGGAAAAAATTGATCAATTATTGTGACCTGTGTTACATATCCTTTGCGCGAATTTTTATTCAATGCAAAAAATGATTATTTTTCTAAATGAAAAGCAGAAAAACAATCCGTTTAAAAGGATATGATTATTCAAATGATGGATGGTATTTTGTGACGGTAGTGACTCAGGATCGTTTATATTTATTTGGAAATGTCATTGAAAAGAAAATGATTTTGAATGACGCAGGAATAATGATCAAAAAATGGTATTATTTATTAGAAAATAAATTCAAGCATATTAAATGTCACGAATGCATTATCATGCCCAATCATGTTCATTTCATTATTCAAATTCTCCCTAATTCAAAATTCAACGCCAACGTAGGGGCGGACCCATGTGTCCGTCCTGAACAATATGAATGCCATTCATTATCTTGCATCATGCAATGGTTCAAAACAATGACCACAAATGAATATATCAAAGGCGTTAAAAAGAAAGAATGGCGAAAATTTAATAGAAAATTATGGGAAAGATCATTTATAGACAGAATCCTGCGAGAATATGAAATTGAAAGAACAATAAATTATATAAAAAACAATCCCCGGAATTGGAAAAAATAAATATCCGGACGAAAAATTTTAAAATGACGGACATGTAAAATATTTAAAAATACCATGCGACGGACACATGGGTCCGTCCCTACATTGATCATATTAAAATAGATAAATATATTATCATGCCGGATCATATTCATGGGATTATAAGGATTTTGCCTAAATCCGAATCAAATGTACGGGCGACTCTGGCCTGCCCGCCAAATCCGTCAGCCTAAAAGGTAATAGACATTTCATGGTATCGATTAAAAATGTGATATACATCACACACATTGCCATCAATCGAAATATCGTTAAAATATTTCATATATTTTAGATATAAAAAGGAGCGGTGGGATGAAAAATGAAATAATATTATATCGAACAGATGAGCTTCCCTCACGTATTGAAGTGAGGGTTGAAAATGAGAATGTTTGGTTAAGCCTTAAGCAAATTACGAATCTTTTTAAAAAGGATAAATCTGTCATTTCAAGACATATAAGAAATATTTTCAATGAAAGTGAGTTACAGGAAGAATCAGTTGTTGCATTTTTTGCAACAACTGCGGATGATGGAAAAAATTATCAGGTGAAATATTATAATCTTGATGTAATTATTTCAGTTGGATACAGAAAAAAGCAAGCAAAAATCAGCCAGAGTTATATTGCGTGAAAAAACGCACCGGATTAAGAGTCCAGTGGAGCCCCTTTATCTATGCGGGTTTTATGGTTCATGTGTACCAAGATGTGGCTGGTAAAATAGATTTTGTTAAAATGACACTGTATCACTATGAATTACAATGCTTTAGAACTCGCTAGATTACATGTTTAGGTTTTAAGGATTACTTTCAAATCAAACTGTGCTATTTTTAGGGGAAAGGTCACTTTTATTCTTCATCCCCCATTCTCAACTAATAAAACTTTGCAAAGTATTCTCAATTGTATTAAGTTTATTTAATTAAAAATACAAAAAGAAATCGAATACCATTAATTAGATCACGATGTAAGCGGATAAAACATAATGCGATACGGGTAAATAAATGCCATTAATAGTGTATATATAAATGTTATAGGTAAGATTTTGGAGAAAAAAGATCGATTTGGAAGTAAGATATGACAGATAGTAATAAGCCCTGCTGATTTTTAGTTTAGGTTGCTAAATTAGCAACCTATATAAGAAAATAAAGAAGGATAAATAATGTGTAATTTGAGTAATATTAAGCAATTAACTAATAATAGCGAACTGAGATTAGGTAGTCATGGAAAGCAACAATTGCTTTTTCCATTAGTACACCTAATCTTATGTTATGCCATACCAGCGGATATGAAATTATGTTTTCAAGAAAGACCTTAATAGAATTAATCAAAGCCTTAAATTTTCGGACTCATGACGAGATAGAAAAGTTTGGGTTTGAGTTTAATATTGAGGATGCGATCACAGGCACATATGTAAAAGAAAAAGAAACATCTATTGTAAAATATCTTGTATCAAATCCAGAAGCGATTGGACCTAATGGCTCCAATATAGCGATAGAGATTGTTGAATATGCAATAAAAACTCACCGAGGATTTGAATCATTCTCAGAAAGTCATCCAGATTTCGCACATTCACTCGATAAAGATGGTTATGAACTCACAAGTAGTGGATTAAGAAAAAAGCTCCCAACAGAATTCCCTGTAGTGGAACAAGAAAATCAATTAATCTCCCTTTTGGATAAATTTGGATTTACAACTGCTAAGGGACATTATGAGCAAGCAATTGCAGCGCATTCTCGCGGAGAATGGGCTTCCGCGAATGCTCAACTACGAACTTTCGTTGAAGAGTTTTTTAATAGAATGCAGGTTGTCGTATGTCCGGGGCACTATTCCTCAAGCAATGAGCGGAAAATTGCCCTTGCCAAAGCTGGCTTCTTTATGCAGGAATATAATGAATATCTATTCAATGGAACTGGATTTGTTGAAGGTTTTTGGAAACGTCTTCATCCAGAAGGGTCGCACCCCGGCCTCTCTGAACAGTCTGATTCAACTTTCCGGCTTCATCTTGTTATTTTGGTAATTCATCATTTTCTAACCAGACTGGAATTGAACTATAACAAGGCATAACCAGGGCATTAAGGGCGACGGCAAAAAGCCGCCGCGCCTTATGCCCGCCGTTATACCACTGAAAATCGACAAGGAGCTAACTAATATGAAAACAAATAAGCTTCATGTAATGATATCTCTATCATTCGTTCTTTTGCTTATATCTTGTGCGTCTATGACACAGACAATTACACAGCCCACGGAATGGAAAACAACGAAAATGAAGAAAGTCGATTTTCGATATTACTATGACAATAATCTTCTTGATCCAATCGAAGGAATTTGGACGTATTCTCAGAATGTGAGTTGGGTAAATGTTATCTCTGGGCTAAGAGGTAGTGAAGAAGAAGCGGCGATCTATAGAATTGCAGTGATAAGGGATGAGAATTCTGTTGATAGTTATAACGGTTATATTCTTGAATCCAAAAGATCTGAGTGGACACTTGGAAGACTGAAAGTACGATACAGAAAAACTGCTCATAAATCTATTTATGAAGAGAACTGGTATATGCGGGATTATTCTCAAGAAAGCAGAAATATTGTAATAGACGATGACGGTATAATCAGGTATACGAAAAATATAGCAGACTATCCAATAAATTATGAAAATGAAATAGTCCAACTCAAAGTATACCCTATGTTTTCTGGAGATTCAAAAACAACTATTTCTACTGATGTTAAAACAACTGGCAGTGGCTTCTTGATTTCAGAAGAGGGCTTAGTAATAACGAACTATCACGTAATAGAAAACGCTAATAGAATTGAAATTGCATTTCCAAATGTAAATCTTACTATGGATGCATCACTAAGAATAAAGGATGTAAACAATGATCTAGCAATATTAGAAGTTGATGATTTTGATTTTTCTGCAATCTCCAATGATAACATACCGTATTCATTGGCTGCTATCAACGATGTAAGAGTTGGACAAGAGGTATTTACACTTGGCTTTCCGCTTGGATCAATAATGGGTTCAAAATCAAGACTATCCACAGGCAGGATAAACAGTATTTATGGGATACAAGATGATCCAAGGCTTTTCCAAATAGGGGTTCCTCTTCAACCTGGTAATAGTGGTGGCCCTCTATTCAATATGAAAAGCGAACTGGTTGGTATTGTTGTATCAGGACTTAACGCGAAGTACTTCTATGACAATCTTGGTGTTATTCCACAAAATGTAAATTTCGCCGTCAAAGTAAGTTATCTTGAAAACCTACTTGGAATGCTGCCGGGATACGATGACCTATCTAATCATAAGTCCGATATTTCATTATTAGAGATGGAGGATCAAGTTGAAAGACTTAATCCAATAATTGTTCAGATTAGAGTATATTAGTTCAAAGGGTGTACTCTCACTCAATCACGCGGAAAATCTCTAGTGACCTTGTTCTAGTTACTGATATTCATCTGAAGGAGACAACTGTGGTTATTCCAGAGCAGCTACGCGATGTAGCCGTCAAATTAGATAGAGGCACAAACCCATCTGAGGTTACAGTAAGGGAATTCTTAGGCTGGTTTTCGGCAATTTGTTGATCATTATAATAATTGACCTTCTCCTAATAATTAGCACACTTGAAGGGTTAGTATACCGGCCACCCTCCCATGTGGCTTTTTGTTATATAAGGTCTGGTTTATTGCGAGTTTTGTTCTTTTACTATTGGTATGCTTGCGAGCAGGTAAAGAAATACTGCCAGTAATATATTAGTTAAATAAAGAAGCCCACTTTTTCGAGTGAGTTTTTACTTTCAGATCAAACTATCCGACTTTTGGGAAGAAGGTCAGTATTAAAGTGTATGCGATCATTAAATATTACCTTTATTTTGCATAAAGTATAAAAAGTAGTTTTTATCTTGACATTGTCATTATAGCATAATATCTTTCAGAAGTAATAAACAAAGAGGCGCTAAAATGGACAAGAGAAAAAATGAAATAGTGAGATTGAGGGAGATGCAATCAATTCGAACTACCTTTAACATTACTAAAGAGGGAAAAGAAGCTCTGGATTATCTATCAGAAGAATATGGCTTAAAACCAAAAGAAGTATTTGATGAATTATTTAATGATGACAACAATTTATTAGATGCTTATAAAAATATTGAGGAAGAGTTTGATACCAAAGTCTCCAATAAGGTTAAAAAAACATATGTAATAAGTAAAAAAGTTTTAAGATGGTTAAATAAAACTTCAAAAGAAAAACATATATCACGTGATTTACTTGTTGCAAAAGCATTATCTGGATATGTCCAAATTCTTCTGCGTAAAATAGGGGAACAGGCTAATAAGGAAGGGAAAGCTATTGAAATCATTGATAAGTTTAATGAAGTATTTAATGAAACAACTCAACAACTTATTGATCTGTTTGGTGAAGATGATCCAATTATTGAAGGATGGTATGAAGGAGCTTGTGAATTTGGTCATTGGGAAATATTTAGCTCTAAAGAGTTTTTTGATAAGTTATATGCAGAAAATAAGGAGAAACAATGACCATAACAAAACACGCCATACAAAGATCTCAACAGAGGGGAATACCTCAAAATGAATTTGATTTAATAATGCAAATAGGGACATCTTCAGATAGACCGGGTAGTGCAACAGAATATGTTGTGCTAAAAAAAGACAAAATAAAAGCGATTGAGTTTTTAAAAAAGATGATTCAGAAAATAGATAAAATGGAGGGTTCCGCAGTACTAACAAATGGTAATAGTGTAGTAACAACATATCATAAAAAGGTCTAACATGAAAAAATGTTATGAATTTTTAATTGCCCGTACAATAACAAAGAATGATAAAGGTGAAGTAATCTCATCTAATGATTTTGCAGGCATATTAATTCCTGATGCTGCTGAAGAAGAATTAGAGAAAATACTAGAAAAATATGATAATGATAGTTTCAGTTTAATTTGGAACCTAGAGAATACTTTTAAAAGAACTAAAGAATTCCCTTGGGCAATTGTTTTTTACAAAGAAGAATTTAGACTTGCTGGCCATGTTGTATCAACACGTAGAGAGCGTAAAGATATATCATTAACATCATATACAATGCCAATTGGACATTCAGTTGAAGAACATGGTGTTCCTTCGATTTCGATATTATTAATTTATTCAAAAGAACCACTAAGGGAACTAGCTAAAAAGTCTGAATTGTTTAATAAAGCTTGGGAGCAATTATCTGATTGTTCTGAAGATCAGAATTGGCTTTGTATTGCAGAATCCCCATCAGAAGAGTGGATCAAGAAAGCAAGTGAGGGCGATGATCAATTATTTCTGGAAGAATTAAGAATAGATATTAATTGAGGTGTTATAATGGGAAGGAATAAGAAAACAGTTGAATTTGATGAAAACAAATTTTCGGGATTATCTTTGGAAGAAAAACTAAAAATATTTTCTGATTATAATGAACTTTTTCATTATGAATTATCAAAAATTCCTTATAATGAATATAAAGTAGAAAATGAAGTAAAATTAAAAGCCGAATTGATTGCTAAAAAATACTATGAGGATAAAGGATTTGATGTTTATCAATCAAAAGTAAATGATGGGTATAGATCAATAGGCGCTTTATTTTACTGGCTAGATCACATAGGTAAACTAACAGCAAATGATATGGAAATGATTTTAAAAATCAGTTCAATTCTTAATGTGGAAGAAATGAAAGACCTTGCTTATGCAGTTAAAGATAAAAATGGGACTCCTGATCTATTATTAATTAAAGAAAATAAAATGTCATTTGTCGAAGTCAAGTATAATTACGAAACAGTTAAACCGGCTACCATTGAATTTTATATTAAATACAATCAAAAATGGACTATTTCGATACTTAGGGTTATTAAATAACCTCCCTGACTTTCTCCCCAAAAATCGGATAGTTTGAAATGTTAGAAAAGGCATTAACTTAGACTAACAAAAGGAGCAAACAGATGAAGAGCCGGTATACGAGGGGGCAGCTCCAGTGGAATATGATGAACTTTAAAAAATAACATTAAAGGTTTATTATGCCCCAAAAAGTATCAAAAATAATTCAGTATAGATGTCTTTTAGATAACACGGCGTTCTCTAAAGGTGTTTACTACTTTGATGAGCCAGTATATTATCAATATTCAGTTGGGGATCCACTTCCCGGATTAAGACATCAGGATTCCAAATTTAATTTTGAAGATACTGAAGTTTAAAGAATCCCTTTGTTTAACAAAAAACAACATACTTTGATCACTGAATGTATTGGTCAGTACGGTCTGCTGCATATTCAACTTGAGCCCGATAAATACCTGAAAGAAATAATTGTTGAGCCGGATGGTATATCAGTTGATATATTATTTGGAGATGATATGCTAATTTACGAATTTTATAATCCAACAAAAAATGATACAGTTACAATTAGAGCTACACAAGCAGATGATAAAGATGATATTTGTACAAAAATCAGACTACACAAAGATGATCTTGAATTTAGACAGTATTATATAAGGCAAGCATTGAAAAAGCCGGGTATTACTCCTATGGATAAACCTAGAATTGTATATCCAGAATGGCTAACGGTTGGGCAAGTAGCTGAACTACTTAGTATCACTAAGAAGTCCGTGTATAACAGGACACATAGAGGCCAGCTTAAAGTGTATAAAGTGGGTGGGGTTAATATGTATAAGAAATCGGAGCTAGAAAAATGAAATTGTTCCACTTATGTTCCACTTTTGTTGAGAAAATGTGGGAATATTGGGAAATAGTGGGAAATGTAAATTCGATTATTCCGCTTTGTTAGTGCATATTATAACGCTTTTATGAGATGATACGATTTTAGTAAGTCGAATCCCCCCCCATCTCCGCACTAAATCCTACAGTCCTTTATCTAAGGGCTATTTTAGTACCTTGCTAATAATTGTGCCAAATTATTTGCCATTAAATATCCTCTCTAAAAGGTGTTTTTATAGTCGAGGGATTTCAAGTCCCATATGTTAATGATTCACGATCCACATTCACTCACGTCTTACGATAATAAAAAAACCGCCGGGTTTTACTCCGACGGTTTATTATAATTAATTTAATTTGTCCTGGATTTCTAATCCAGCTGTTTCTTGAACTTAAATGCTCCTGTCAATCTCCAAACGATAAAGAGAATGATCGTATATACCAGAAGAAGTCCAAGGGTTATCCACCAGCCTTTCAAAATATTGTCGGCAAAGAACATGGTGGGGATATTCATCATGAACAGCATGGGAAAAGCCAGTCCGATCGTAATGGCCGAACCCAAAATGGAATCTTCGGCGATCTTTGTTTTGAAATGTGGGTCCATAACCCGAATAAGGGTCAGCGAGGAGTTGATCGTTCCTGTCATTTCTCCAAAGACCGACACAAAACGTTCAAAGGGGTAATCGCTATAAGCACGATAAGATACCCAGTATAAAACACCTACTGTACCGAGTCCTCCCATAACGGAAATGAGCAAGATAGATAACCAGTAATGTTGCAGGATCGGAATAGAGATAGCCGCAATGGCTGCTACAACCAGATAATCGATCGCTACACCGTTAATACGCATTATCAATCCTTCGTCAAGCATATAGCTCTTTCCAATCTTATCCAGGAACCAGCGCGTTCCAAGGGACAATAGAATTCCAACAATAAAGTGGAAAGACCAAAGCGTGTTGGCAAGATCGGGAGGTAAAAGACCCGCTAAAAGTTTTGTGACCCAATAGGTTGCCAGATAGACCAAGCCGATCACGGCAAGCTGGAAAGACATGGAATCAATGGCCTCATGTGCCATAGTCAGTTTGCCGGCACTTTTTTTGTTTTCATGGTCAAGGTGAATGATGCCGGTCTGCACATCATGCGAGACCTCATCCAAGCTCTTGATGGTAGACATTTTATTTCTTCTGATGCCCATTCGGATCAAGCCGATCCCACCAAAGAACGCAAAAAGATAACCGATCGCAGCAAAGGTCAAGCCGACCTGACCGCCGCCCATAAAACCGTATTGTTCCCATCCGTGTCCAATGGAATAGGCGAGTCCGGGACCCATCCCGAATCCCATTGTCAATAAAACCCCTATGCCTGGGAAAAGATCGGGTTTAATCGTATAGATTAATGCAAAAGCAATCAGTAATCCGAGTGTAGCTTGAGTCATATAACTTAAAATACAGGCCATAGCTTTGCTGTAGGGGTCCTTACCGGATTTTTGTTTTTCTTTCCTTAGACCCATGGTAATGAACGTCAATGCCAGCAAATGATAAACATAGATGCCCAGACGCCCCGTGTCCAGTGGAATAACCGCCATTCCGGGTAATCCAACAGCACGCCAAATTGCTCCCAGGATCTGCGGTCCAAAGATCAATGCGGCAAAACCGGCAAGGATGTTATTGGGAATAAGAAATTTTCGGAAGAAAGGAACATAGCGTCGCAGCATAGTTCCAAGAACAAGAAATAGACTCAGATAGGTAAAATCGAGTATAACTTCTTTTAAATCTAGTGCAAAATTCCAAGGGGTCATAGCTTCCTCCTGTGATTTGATTAGCTATAATAGTTCTGTGCAACAAAATATAGGGGGATTTTCATATAAAAAACAAGCGCTTTATGACGGGGTACGGGGTACGGAGTTCGGGGTGTTAGAGTGGAGTATAGTGTAAGGGGAATTACGGAAAGTACAGGACACTGTCATCCTGAGCCCCGAAACTTCGGGGAAGGATCTATTCATGATTTGCAGTTTATTTCGTGATCCTCATCACAATATCTTATATGATATTTTTTCTCAATGAGAATATTGGTATTTTTCTACATGAAAAATCATAATTACTACATTTATATCCTGACAAATTTTACAAAGAAAGTCCTTTATACCGGAGTAACAAATAATATTGCCCGTAGGCTCTATGAACATCGTTATGTTGAAAAGAATTCTTTTTGTTATAAATATCGGTATTATTATTTGATCTATTACGATTGGTTCCAGGATATTAACCAGGCGATTGAAGAAGAAAAAAGGATAAAAGGCTGGAAACGGGAAAAGAAAATCAGACTGATCAGAACGATGAATCCGGAAATGAAATTTCTAAATGATCTTTTAGAAGATATATTCTAAATATTCTGTAACATGAATAGATCCTTCTCCGCCAGCCGGCGGATCAGGATGACAGTTTCTGAACTCTCCCATACCTCAAACACTCCGAACCCCGAACTCCGACACCCCAAAAAATGCCTTTTAAAACCTGCTTAAAATCACTAAATTCACGCTAATACAGGAGGAAAGATGAGTAAAAAGAAAAATAATAATTACAATACACCGTGGCGTAAATCAGCGTCTGCTATATATAAAAAAGCGGTAGACGGTAGGATCTATGGCACTTTTGAAGTTGAAATGAACCCAGTTCTCGATTATATCAAAAAGCATAAAGAAAAAGGAACACGCATTACGATCACTCAAATCGCGATGGCAGCTATTGGCCGTGCAATTGCACTAGATATTCCCGATGTGAATGTTTACATTAAACGCGGTAATGTAATTAAACGCGATAATGTTGGAATTTTTACCGCTGTTATGAAAAGTGGAAGCAGTGAAATGGGCGGTTTTGTACTTCGTAACGTTGAAGACAAGGGTATTTTTGATATTACCAAAGAAATGGATGAACGAGTTACAAAATCAAAACAAGCCGATCATGAAGAAGGCGCAACACAATCCAAGAATATTCTTGCATCAATGGGCTGGCCTTTACGAAACCTAGTATTTAATTTTGTACGTTGGTGGCATATCAAGCTTGGAAAAGAGATGAAAGCTTTTAACATTTATAATGACAGTTTTGGTTCCGCTATGGTGACGAATATTGGTCATCATGATCTACAATTTGGTTTTCCGGCCTTACTTCCGATCGCGAATATTCCTTTGGTTGTGGCTTTAGGGAAGATCGAAGAAAAACCGGTTGTTCGTGACGGTGAGATCGTTATTCGTAATATCATGCCGGCAGCGGCTGTGTTAGACCACCGAATTTTTGACGGTTCGCAGGGCGGTTTATTAGCTACGGCAGTTCGTAGATATCTTCTTGATCCGAAATGTTTGGAAATTCCGGCAGCAGAGATTTTGAAGAAAAAGGAGGAAGAGAAAAAGTAATTAACAATTAAATATTATTTATAATTGTAGGGGCTCGGCATGTCGAGCCCTTTTTTATGTAAAAATTTATGTCATCTCGACCGGAACGCAGTGTAGTGGAGAGATCTCAAATTAATCGCTCAATAATAATGAGTTTGAGATTTCTCCACTACGCTCATCCACCTTCGGTGGATTCACTTCGGTCGAAATGACATAAAACTGTTAAGTGTAGAGACGCGATTTATCGCGTCTAAAAAATTAATGTAGCCACCTGAAAGAAAAGATTAAAGTTCCGCTTATTGATCACTATGTTCTTTCTCAAAAAACTTCGGAAAAATATTCAGCAATAACAATGCTAAACCAATACCGATGCAATTGGCGACCCAGTCGTCCAGTCCGGCCGAGCGACCGGATGAAAATCCTTGAAGCACCTCTGAAACTCCACCATGGATCAAAGCGATGATCAGTGACCATCGTCGGTTGAACCATCGTTGCCAATTTCCTTCACGAAAAGAAAATATTAACGCAAGTGTGAGAATGAAATATGTGAGAATATGCCAGAATTTATCGACAGAGAATACTTTATGGACAGGAAGCGAATCACCAGGCAAAAGCAGCACGAGCATCAGCAGTGCGGCATATAAACCAGTTAAAATAAAGTAAATAAATGAGCGTTTATCACTCACATTAACACCTCGTCAATTTTTAAAACTTTAGGAATGTGTGTTAGAATATCCGAAGCAGTTACAGATCGGTTACCAAGCAAATCGGCCGCTGCTTGACCGGCAGAACCATGATAATAGACGGCAATGAGGACGGCATCTTCGGGTTTGTGTCCCTGTGCGATGAATGAGGCGATCAAGCCGGCAAGCAGATCACCGCTTCCTGCGGTGGCCATGCCGGGTGCGCCGGTAGCGTGTATGAACACGCGACCGGAGGGCAGCGCAGTCAGACTTGTACTGCCTTTGAGATGCACGATCGTATTCGTATCAAGGGCCAATTCAAGCGCGCGCTCAATGGGTGCATCAAGAACATCCTCCGTCCTTATATTCATCAACCGCGCAAACTCGCCCGTATGCGGGGTAATGATCAAATCTTCTTTCTTGGTCTTTAACAAATTTCTGGATAAATGGTAAAGCGCGTCAGCATCCATCACAAGCGGAATGCTTGCTTCGTTCAGGAGCGCGCGGACAAGTTTACCCGTCGCGGGCTCCCGACCCATTCCGGGTCCAACGATCATGGCCCGACTTTTTTCCTGAAGCGAAAGAATTTGGGTTAGATCATTGTCGTTTAAAATATTTTTATTTTCCCCTGTTGTTACAATAGCTTCGATCATTTGCTTCAGGAGAAAAGGTTTTACCGTTTCGGGTACAAAAGCGTGCAGCATGCCCGCGCCGCTTTTTAGCACTGCCAGTGACGTCAGCGTCACCGCACCCGGCATGGCGGCCGAACCACCCACGGCGAGCACTTGTCCGACAGAATATTTGTGTCCCGTCATTGAAACCGGATGTAGCTTTTCACGAACCAGATCATGGTCACAGAGATACATTTCCGGTTTAGCTTTAGCAAGGGAATCACCTGGATAATCCAATTCAATAAGCTTTAGCTCACCGGTATAGGATTTTGCATCTTGTAAGAAATTTCCGGATTTATAAAAACCCATGGTCAAAGTTTTTGTTGCTTTCAAAGCCGGACCAAGTAATTTCCCGCTGGTACCGCTGAGTCCGGAAGGGATATCAACGGCAATGACAGACTGGTCTTTATGCAGATCTTTCAAACATTGTAATAGATCCTTTAAGTATCCTTTTACAGGTCTGTTAAGTCCCGTTCCAAAAATGGCATCGATCCAACAGCTGTTTTCACGCAATAAAGAGCAGAGTTCTTCTTTATTTTGAATAAAATATATTTTGACTTCCAGCGTCCGTAAGGTATGGTAAAAATGCAGTGCATCGCCCTTGATCTCATTTTCTTCAGCAAAACAAAACACCTCAATATGCTTCACTTTATTTTCTTTCAATTTGATCGCGGCTACAAAACCGTCTCCGCCATTATTGCCTTTTCCGCAAAATATCTGAATATGTTCAATATCACGCTTTTTACAGAGTTCAAACGTGGCTTCCGCAACAGCAGTACCGGCCGCGAGCATCAATCCGGTTCCACTGACACCTTTAATTTTTATGGCATCATGGTCAATCGCTTGGGCGCCTTTGGCGGTCACAATGCGTTTCATTTTGTTTCTCCGGACAATTGATCAACGACATCAAGAATATCTCTGAAGCGTGCGATCTCAAAATCGCCACCATGGTTCTTGGTATCAAAAATATCTCCATAGCGCGCAAAAACGGTTGTCATGCCAATATTCTTTGCACCGGTCATATCGCGCTCGGCCCAATCGCCGACCATAATAGAATCTTCGGCTTCAACGCCAAGTTTTTCAAGAGCCAAACGAAAAGGTTTGGGCGAGGGCTTAAACTCACCCGTATCGCTGTGAGTGACCACCACATCAAAAAGATGATGGAAATTCAGCTGGTATAATCTCAGCCAGGCTTCCCGACCGGGGGCATCTGAAACAACTGCCAATTTGATGCCTCTTTTTATCAAGGCTATAAGCGTGGCATAGACTCCCGGGTAGGGAACAAGTGAGGCCTCACGACTGCGTTTGTAAGCAATAATTGCGGCAGCCAGAAATTTGTGATTTCCCGTACCGTAAAATTCCTTGATCACATCATCAAATACGGTCTGATATTCCCAGCCCTTTTCTTCATAGATCTCGAAAATGCGATTATAAACGGACTCTTCATCCGCTTCAAGGCCGGCTTCCAGCAGACCTTTTACACCACCGCGGATCGCCAGTTTTTTCAAACGAGAGAAATCCACAAGGGTGTTGTCTAAATCGAAAACAATTGATTTTACCATAGCTAAATATAAGCTTAAATGTACCAACACGCCAAGTTTGTTTTGTTGTGGCGCCAAAACAGAAAAATGTTTCTTTCCATGAAATATTGCGTATATTTTATTTAACAGATAAATATAGACCATGAGAGAGATGAAAATAGGAACCCTGCATGGGAAACTTCAAAAAAAGTTTATATCCGATTTTTCTGTTAATACTCACTTTATTTACATTTTCCTCGTGTCAAAAAAATGGAGTCAAGCTTCACTATCTTGGTCATTCGGCTGTTTTTATGGATTTTAATAAAAAAGTGACCGTGCTTTGCGATTATGGCAAAGAAAACGCATATCTTGAATGGGGTTGGGATAGTCCCATTTACGATGCAGGAGAGCCGGGTCCCGATATTATTAGCTATTCCCATCATCATGAAGATCATTACGATGAAAAAGGAGCTGAAAAATATCAGGCTATCCGGATAGACGGGTCTGTGGATACTCTGATTGGAAAACTTTCAATCAACAGTTTTGAATCTTCCGAAACAGACATCAGCCTTTATGATAATTATTCTTATTTGTTCAGCATAGACGATATCAGGATCCTGCATCTTGGAGACTGCCAGGCGGATATCATGATGATCAACGATCCTGCTCTTGAATGTGAAAGCTGCAGCACGGACGAAGAAAGAATAGTCATAAAAAGGAGGCAGATATGAAAAATTCAAGAATGGGTCTTGTACTTTTTACTGCCGTCTGTATGACATTTTTAATGGCTGCAGATATTCCCGAGTTGACCCGACAAGCCGAAAGCGGTGATGCAAATGCACAATTCGATCTTGCAGTCAAGTACTATTTTGGTGAGGATGTCGAACAAAATTATGAGAATGCGTTCTTTTGGATGAAAAAAGCTGCAGAACAGGGAGAGGTCGCCGCGGAATATAATTTAGCTTATATGTACCAAACGGGAGAAGGAATTGAGATAGATATCGATCTGGTACGTGAATGGTATGAAAAAGCGGCAGATAAAGAATATCAAAAAGCAAAAATTTCTCTGGGATTTATATATTATAATGGTAGTGGATTTGAGTAGGACTCTTCCCAGAGCAATCACTGGCAAGAAGAAGCGGAAATAAATGAACTTTTCGAATATTTGTGGTATTTATGGAGATTCTTTAAGGATTGAATTGATTCGCGAACATGTCATGACCATAGAAAAATCCATGAAAATGATCGATGAATTGTCCAAAGAGAAAAAACCGAATTATAACCAGCTGGTTCGTTGGGTGACCAATAAAGAAGAACATGCTGAGAATATCCAGATTATTGTGAGTCAGTATTTCATGCATCAACGGATAAAACCGGTAATATTATCCGATGAAGCAGCCCATGCCAAATACACGACGGAATTGGAACTTCTACATCGCATATCTGTCAATGCAATGAAATGCAAACAGGGAACGGACCCGCTTTATCCCGCTAAGATCCTTAGAAATCTTGAGTTGTTCGAAGACCTGTATTTCGACAAACACGAACATTAAGGCTAAGGTTAAGGCTAAGATTTAGGCAGAGATTAAGAGTAAGACAAAATTACAGTAAAACAAAAAAGGCTCCTTTTGGAGCCTTTTTTGTTATCATAAAGGATTTATTAGAAACTTAATTCTTTTCCTTGAATAAGTCGTTCGCGTTCTGGGTCGATCATGCCACGCCAACTCTTATCAAGGCGACCTCTATTGAAAGCATTAATGGCATTTTGCTTGTCATCAAGTTTTGCATAAGCAACACCAAGTTCATACCAGCCACCACCAAAATTAGCTTTAGCAGTTGTTGCCTCTTTGGCCGCATCTAAACCTTTTCGATAATCGCCAGTGCGGTTATAAGCTTGTGCAAGAAAGTAATTTACAATATATTTATTACTTTTTTGAGGAATTAAACTTTCAGCCACTATTAATTGCTCTATTGCTTCTTTATATCTTTTTTGGTCATTTAATAATTGTCCATAACTTTGTCTTGCAGCTGGGAAATTAGGTGTGAGTTTAATAGATATTTTGAAGTGTTCTTCAGCTTTATCAAATTTATTAATAGCTACATATGTTTGAGCCAGAGTTGTGTGTGCTTTAGCATAATTAGGGTCAATACCTATCGAATTTTCAAGAGCTTCTACAGCTTCTTCGTACTGATGAGTTTTGCGATAGATTGATCCAAGATTATACCAAGCAGAACGATTATTTGGTTTATATGTAAGCCCTTTTACATAATTTTCAATTGCTGCGCTCATATCTCCAGATTTCAATTTAATATATCCTAGATCCAAATAAGCATCTCCAAATTCTGGATTTATGCGAAGAGCAGTATTAATTTTACGTTCTGCCGTGATCATATCGCCCACTTGAATCGACTTTCGTGCTTCTTTTAAAATGTTACCGGCAAGAACATTCTTTGCCTTGGAATACTTCTCAACTGAAGGAGCTAAAATGCTGGCTTTATCAAAATTATCACGGGCAGCATCGTAATCTTCTTCCTGAATAGCAACAAAACCCAGACGGTAATAGATCTCGGCAATCGAAGGATTCTTTTCAATGAGTTCATTATAAACGCGTTTAGCGGCATCATAATTTGCAACATCTACTTCTCGCTGAGCATCTCTGACTTGATTGATCAAGTCCCGCAATTCATCAAATGTATCGCGATAGCTTTGATCGGAAGGGCTAAATTCAATAGCTTTTCGTACAAGAGTTTGCGCTTCAGTGAGATTACCGTACATCAATTCAATATTATGATAAGTGAATAATGCCGGGGCAAAGGTGGAATCTTGGGCAAGAGTTTCATTGAGAAGCTGTTCAGCGGAAGCTGCATCAAAGTTTTCCAACATTTTCAGGGCTTCTTCAACCTTTTGTTGAAGGGCTTCGTTATCCGTATCCTGAGCAAGGGCAAACGAAAATAGACTGGTAACACAAAGTGTCAATATCAAAACTTTCTTAAGGTTCATATTGTTTCCTTTCATATAAGGTGTTCTCATAACACCCATTAGAGTACCCAGGGCGGGACTTGAACCCGCACAACTTTGCAGTTACATGGCCCTCAACCATGCGCGTCTGCCAATTCCGCCACCTGGGCTAAAACATGCAAATATATGCAGTTAAACTTTTAATTTCAAATCTTATTTGTTTTCTGTCGGTTCAACAGGTGTCGTAGGTTGTTCAACCTCAACATTGCTTGGCATCGGAAGGCCTGAAGCCTGTGTTGCGACCTGTTTGCCGGATTGTTGCTGAACAACAGATGCGTTTGCAGGTGCATTACGACGTACGACAACAAGATTAATGGTCATGATCAGTACAAAAAATCCAACGCCGGCCCACTGGGTGAACTTCGATAAAAAAGTTGCTGCGCCGCGACCACCCAAAACGGAAGAACCGCCGGTCATGGCTGACATCCCGTCGCCTTTGGAGGATTGCATTAATACAGATAAGATCAGTAAAATGGATGTAATGATGAGTAAAATGACTAAAAACGTGTACATTTTTATATCCCTTTATGAATTGAGTTTATCACCGGTTTCGATCATCTGAAAGAAATCGTCTACTTTAAGACTGGCACCGCCAATAAGCAGTCCGTCAATGTCATTCTCAGACAAGAGAGTTTCGGCGTTAGCCGGTTTTGCGCTTCCACCGTAGAGAATGCGCAATTGATCCGCAACGTCTACATTCGTGCGTTCAACAAGGATCGTACGAATGAAACGATGAACGTCCTGCGCTTGTTCCGGAGTCGCTGTTAAGCCGGTTCCGATGGCCCATACGGGTTCGTAAGCGATAACGGTTTTCAGAATTTCTTCATTGCTAAGATCAGCAAGTGCACCCAGAAGTTGTGTTTTTACCACCTCTTCCATGATACCTGATTCTCGCTGTTCTTTGGTTTCACCGATGCAGATGATCGGGGTTAAACCATATTTTAAAGCTTGTTTTGTCTTTAAATTGACGCCCTCGTCACTTTCATGAAAGTATTGACGGCGTTCAGAGTGTCCCAATAGAACGTGCGAACATTTCGCTTCTACCAGCATTTCCGCAGATACGGCTGCCGTAAAAGCGCCTTTATCCATATAGCACATATCCTGACCGGCAACGTGAACGGGCGTGTCGCCCAAGATAGATACCATGGCGGGAATGGACGTGAAAGAAGGGCTTAAGAGAATGTCAACTTTATGTCCTTCCAGTCCCTTGGCTTTGAATTCCAAGCAAAACGCTTCCGTTTGACTGGCTGTTTGATTCATTTTCCAATTTCCGGCAATAAATAATTTGCGCATATTTTTCCTTAAATAGCTTTTATTTACAGTTGCAATTCGGGCAACAAGGTTTTTCGCTGATCTCGGCGACCGCTGGGAGGGTCAATCCGGAAATCAATTCCAAAGAAGCACCGCCACCCGTTGAAACGTGGGAGATGCGTTCAGAGAATCCGAGTTTTTTAACAGCAGCGGCAGAATCGCCACCCCCGACCAAGCTGACAGCACCCTTATCGGTTGCATCAGCAACTGCGGCACAAATGGCTTCTGTTCCTTTTGCAAAGCTGGGCATTTCAAAAACACCCATGGGGCCGTTCCATAGAACGGTTTTACTGTTCTCAATGATCTCCACGAATTGTTTAATTGTTCGCGGACCGATATCCAATCCGATCTGATCAGCCGGAACCTCATCAACATCGACAATTGTAGATAAAGCATCATTATTGAATTCACCGGCGGTAACGACATCCACGGGAAGGACGAAATTGACTTTCGAATCTTTAACAGCTTCCAGGATCTCTTTGGCCAGTTCAACCCTGTCTTCTTCGAGCAGAGATTTGCCGATCTCATAACCCATGGCTTTATAAAAAGTGAAGATCATTCCACCGCCAACGATCAGATTATCAACTTTATCCATCAGATGACGGATCGTGTCGATTTTACCACTGATCTTTGCGCCGCCAAGAATAGCGGTGTAGGGGCGGACGGGGTCTTCAAGTTTGTCTTTTAAATAAATAAGTTCTTTTTCGAGCAAAAGACCTGACACAACAGTCTTAAAATGCTTCGCTACACCCACTGTCGAGGCGTGTGCGCGGTGCGAGGTGCCGAAGGCATCATTCACATAGGCATCACCAAACGAAGCGATCTTGGCCGCGAATTCGGGCTCGTTCTTTTTTTCTTGTTTGTAGAAACGGAGGTTTTCAAGGAGCAAAATTTCACCGGGTTTCAATGCGGCTGAAAGTTTTGCAGTATCAGCACCGATACAATCTGTTGCGAATTTAACTTCTCTATCCAGAAGTTCACTCAGGCGCTGTTGGACCGGCTTTAATGAAAATGCAGCCTCATAGCCTTCGCCTTTGGGACGACCCAAATGACTCATACAGATAACTGACCCACCGTCTGCAAGTACTTTTTTTATAGTTGGCAAGGACGATACAATGCGAAAATCATTCGTGATATTTCCGTCTGCATCAACCGGTACGTTAAAGTCCACACGGATCAAAACCCGCTTATTCGAAAAGTTGACATCGTTAACTGTCAATCGTGACATAAGTCCTCCACTTGCTTTAGCTTGGAAATATAACACATTTTTAGAAAAAACGAAGGATTTTTTCACTTGACGAATGATAAAGGACAATTGACAATTTTGTATGGCATATTGTATGGCCCCTAACTCTTAATAACTGATGTTCAATAAATTGTGTCATGCTACGTTCAAAAAAACTTAATACCTTAAATATATAAGATTCGGCGTATTGTTTATTCTACTGATTACCGGTTATTAGCAAAATGAAAGTGCAACACTAAAGAGGGTGTTGCATGAAGCAAAAAAGATGTTTAAATTATCAAAACAACAATCATCAAAATGAAGAAAAAC